>Ga0224506_10000271_pt1 | contig 48910 bp, 54 predicted proteins | sample SF_Jan12_sed_USG_2_FD_169108 | JGI IMG/M metagenome (GOLD analysis project Ga0224506, IMG submission 169108) | Sediment microbial communities from San Francisco Bay, California, United States - SF_Jan12_sed_USGS_8_1 | ecosystem: Environmental > Aquatic > Marine > Sediment | place: USA... | reverse complement strand
GGCCGAAGCAAGCCAGCGAATCTGCGCGATCAGGTGAGCAATATGCAGAAGTGGGCAACACCACAGGCGCGGGACTACCGGACGGGCGGCGCGGATCGGTGGCACAATCCAGAGCGCTCGCGGAACTTGAACGATCAAGTAGCGGCACAAAAATGGCCGACTCCGCAAGCCTCGGACAACCGAGACAGGGGCAACATGAGCGACCCCTCAATTCAGAGGCGCATAGCAATTGGCAAGCAGATAGGGCTATCAACGGCTGTGAAGCCGGACGCATCAGTTGGTGGGACGTTGAACCCAGATTGGGTCGAGTGGCTCATGGCGTGGCCAATAGGGTGGACAGACTTAAAGCCATTGGAAACGGCCAAGTTCCGAGAGTGGCAGCGGTCGCATTTGAATTGCTTAGAGGGAGGCTAGACGCATGACCAAGCAAAACCACATTGAGTCAGCGCAATGCAAAGCGCTAGAGAAATGGCGCGAGTATCAAGAATGCGCGTGGCCCGAGCTGGCATGGCTATTCCATATCCCCAATGGCGGCAACAGAACAGCGCTGCAAGGCGCAATACTAAAGGCAGAAGGCGTAAAGGCTGGAGTGTGGGATTATCACCTGCCCGTATCGCGCAAGGGATCAACAGGGCTATGGATCGAAATGAAGGCCGAAGGCAGAGAAAAAGAAAAAAACGGAGGCCTGACAGACAAACAAGAAAAATTCGGTAACTTTGTGCGTTCCCAAGGAGCAAAAACCAATGTATGCTACACAGCACAAGAAGCTATTGACGTTATTAACGCATACTTGAGGATGCCGAAACAATGACAGACCCGCGCAAGCTAATGGCAAGACTAGGCGCAGCAAGCCCAGCGCTAGTACGTCAAATGCAGCTAGGAACGCATGTAGTGTCCATGCCAGATTTTTCGGCACAGGACATAGCAGCAGCGCTAACACAGATTGAAAACAAGCTGGCACGAAGGATATACGAATGGTTTTGGTGGCCTGCTTATTCGACGGCATCTAATAGCGACGAAATAACAAAAGAGCTTGTCAATCGGTTCGCCAGACACATAAACCTAAAGAAAGCCCAGAAGAAACCTAGCGGGTTTCCACAACTAAACAAGGCAATAACAAAGAAGGGCGCAATAGTAGCGGTTAAAAGAATAGCGCACAGCGCGCTAGTAGAGCTAGCACACCGAAACGACTGCAAACACTGCCACGGCTACGGACTGGCCCCTATAACAAACGAAAAGAAAATAGGCATAGCTATCGGTAATTGCCCAAAGTGCGCAGGCAATGGAGTGATACCTATCAGCAAGTCCAAAAGAGCAAAGCTAATCGGTATTAGGTATTCAACTTACATTAACAACATTCAGCCGTACTACGATTGGTTTCTGAATGAAATTAAAGACCTTGAAGCCGAGGCGGTGCGGCAGCACTCAAAGGCGCTCAGTAATGAATAATGACCCGAATCAACCAAACAAGCCATGGGAGTGGGTATCTTTCGGTGACGGATCGAAAGAAAAAACACCTAAAAGCATAACCGACTACATAAACAGACAGCGAAGTAAGGCCAAGTTCTATAAAGCACTTAATAGCATATGCAATGAAGTGTTGAGCAGCAGGACAAGCACCACCACAATTGAGCCATTGATGTTCGAGAAAGAAAACCCACAATAAACCTAACAGGATAATGGCGGCTTAACAAAACCAACGAAAATCTAACGATATGAGCAAAGCAGAGTTCTCAATACCACCAAAAAACCGTGTGGCAGCACTAAGAGCCATGTGCAGAGAGCTTGTCCAAGCAAGTCCAGACAGATGGCTAAAGGTCAAAGTCGCTGTTCACAAAGAAGACCGCTCAGCAGCACAGAACAGAGCGCTATTCGGCGTGGCATACGCAATCATCAGCGATGTAACAGGTAACGATAAAGACGACCTGCACTTTTACTTTTGCTGTTCATTCTTTGGTACTACGCACGTGAATGTCTTTGGTAAGTCAGTACCCAGGCCAGTCAGGACAACAACAACGGATGAGAACGGAGCTTATGACTTAATCAATACTGCTCAGTTCTGCGAGTTCTATGCATTGGTACAGCGTGAAAGCGCAGACATGGACATTTATGTACCAGACCCAGACCCAAGATTAAGGCGAAAGTAATGCTTAAACACAGCACAGGTAGCCCAACAAAGGCACAAAGCAAACGATTCGAGCGCATGAAGATGCAAGGTGCTTGCATGGCATGCATTGTTGCCGGTATTCAAGAACAATGGCAGTACATCGAGATCAACCACATTGTTGATGCTAATAGCAGGCTAGGCCATGATGAAACATACAGCCTATGCGTTTGGCATCACAGAGGAACCAATCAAGGCTACAAAGACCCAAGCAACCCAGGTATGGACAGGAGAATATCTGATCTAAGGCGCGAACTTGGGCCAGCGCTTTCTGGCATTAACTCAGAAAGCGTGATATTCCATGAAAAATTCGGCAGCGATAGCGTTCTGCTAGAGCTTCAAAACCTAATATTAACGGAAGGCGTGAACTGGGATGAATACGATTCGTTTGTCGCTTGACAGTACAGCGATGCAAGCATTAAACCAAAGTGTGTCTAATAACCTGCTTCTTGATCAGGTAAGCACAGCAATAGTCACTGGCGCAGGAGTATTTGGTCAATCATATGTATTGCGAGACGCGGTAAAGCGCGGCGTCTTTGGTATGATGGTTGACTATTACAAGACAGAAATAAAAAATAAACAGCTATTGACAGGAACGCATTAGCGCGGTAGTTTACCTACATTGCCAGACTAGCCACCAACAAAGAACACGTCCTCCCCTGACGATTTATCCCTGCCAAAAGCAGGGATTTTTTTTGCCACCCACGCCACGCAATGTTTCCACAATAAAGCCAGCCGTGAGGCTATGCCGGAAACATATACCCTCAAGTGATGCTTAGGCGTGAACAAGATCGGCAGCAATGCCGATCAGTCTGAATAAGGCTGGCTCTAGTCCGTGTGGTGGTGCGCGGCCTAGAGCAAACTAAAAGTAATACAAAACACTTGTAATACAAATATGTCCTTGGTAAGATGGGAATGGCTAAATAAAAGCCTATCACTTGAGGACAATATGAACAGATACGATCAGATTTGGGATGATTTGGTAAGTAAAATATCACCAGTGCCACCACCAATAGCGCCAGGCGAGCTAGTCATTAAAGACATTTGCGCAGCAATAGAGCGGAAAATTTCGTCACTAAAAGAAACAATTGAAGAAGCGCGCAATCGTGGCCCAGAATGGCGCGACTCTGCGATTAACCAATCACTTAGAATGGTAGCTTTGCAGTCATGTCTAAACGCGATCAAAGCCGAAGGATGCACACAAGTGGATGGCACTCAGCACAATACAGAAGCAGACGCGCAGATGTACGCGATGCGGAAAATAGCACCACTGCTAGCAACGGCCTGCTTTAACGAAAAAATACTAAAGTTCAGAGACAAGCCAGAACACCGAGATCGAGCAGAACAAGTAGTATTTGGCATGCTTGAAGCTACAGAGTGCGTAGGCAGGAAATACGTTAGCAAAAACAAAGAATATCTATGTAAAGCACTGAATATTGCGCTATTTGTCAATGCAGCCCGTACACACATGCCGCAATCGTTACGGTTCGAGATATTTGATTTTGGCACTCGTTTAACTGTAGTAGAAGCATGAAAAAGCAAAAAAAAACAGCTAATGATGCTACTATATGCTTTCGAGTACCAGCCAGTTTAAAGAAAAGCTGGGAAAAGCAAGCGAAAACCAAAGGCATGAAGTTAAGCCCTTGGCTACTAGCTAAGCTTAGAGATTCAAAAATCGAATAGCGCCCACGCGAAGGGAGCTGCACCACTAAGCCTAGGGAAACCTAGGCTTTTTTAATGCCTAACCACAGGAGTAAACCAATGAAAAAGCTACAAGAATGGTTCGATACATACCGCGAAGCCTGCTATGGCGCGCTGCTAGTATTGGTCGGCCTAGTGCTCTACTATCAGGGCAAGGCGATTGATCCGCATTCAGGCGCAGATATCGTAAATAGCTTAATCGAGCTAGCGCTATTTGCTTCATTTGCATTTATCTGCATGGGACTTGCTTGGTTTTGCCAGTCATTATACTTCCGAGACTTAACAGACAAGGAAGAAAATAATCTATTGGAAAAGGTTTACGGAGATGATCAGCATTACTGGCTTTTGGTCAAACACAGATTAGAAATGGCCGGATCAATGGCATTTATTGTGGTTTTGGCGCTCATTTGGTACGGCTTGCGATGAAATCAGCCGTATCATTATTACTTGTTGTCGTCCTGTGTTGCTGTGCTGCAGCTCAGACTGAACCAAACGAACCACAGCCAAGCACCGTTCACAGTATTGGAATGGCAATTGCTAATGCAACGCCAGATCCGGCACAAATACAGCGCGAAGCAGCTATACATCCTTTAGCTAGAGACTTGATCGTAAGCTTTGAAGTAATCGGACAGAGTTATTACAACCGAAAACTTCAAGGGATCATATGCCCAGGCCTTCACAGTGGCCCTACATGGGCTATCGGCTATGACGGGGGCCATCAAACGAAAGCCACAATAGCCGCAGATTGGAGCAACCACGCACAAAGCGCCAGACTTGCGATGACTTCCGGTGTCATTGGGCAAGCAGAATGCTCCAAGTCAGCGCACGCGCTCAGTGATGTGCGCGTGCATTGGGATATAGCGGTTGAGGTGTTTGATCACGCTACATTGTGGACGTACCGCAATCGAGCAAGAAACGCGATGGGCAAAGAAGTGTTTGACGGGCTTCACCCTATTGCTCAGGGCGCTTGGGTATCCACAGTTTATAATCGTGGCGCTTCGCTAAGAGGCACAAAACGCACGCAGATGGCCGTAATTGCTAATGTATGCGCGCCAGCGCGTGATTATCAGTGCATGGCAGTGCAATATCGAGCAATGCCTAGCATATGGATAGGCACTAGCGTTCATAAAGGCCTTGAGCGTAGGTACATAGAAACGGCCAAGCTGGTTGAATCCATCGGAAAGGATGCTTAATGGAAAACATTGTTGTTACATCACAAGAGCTTATGAGCGTATCCATATGGGTAATAGGCATACTGGGTTCATTGATTGTGCTAATAGCTGGCTGGCTAGGGTTCTTCGTTAAGAAATCATGGGTGGCAATGGCCTGTTCAGTGGAAGGCATAAACAAAACCCTCCATGGCGACCATAAAACAGCAGGCCTTATGCAGATATTCAAGGAAATGCAAACGGATATAACGGAAATAAAGGCAGACATAACAGAGGTTCGGAAAGAGACAGAGTTGAACGGCGGGGAAAGGCTAAAAGATTTAAGCAAAAGCGCAGCAATTGATTCAATTATGCTGCGAGGCCAGCTACATAGAAGCATGGACTTGGATACTACGAAAGCGTATTTTGAAGCCAATGCAAAAGGCGAATGCACATGGGTTAGCTCAACATACCTTCGCTGGCTTGGCGCTACTATGGATGAAGTCAAAGAAAACGGCTGGATTGGATTTATTGATCAAGAAAAGCGCGACGATGTGCGCGAAGAATGGGCCTACGCAGTAATTAAAAAAATGAGCATTCAATCAGAATTTATTATGCGAAACAGCCAGAGAACAAAGCGCTTTGGTGTTATGTCTAGCGCCAAAGCCATCAAAGATAACTCAGGAAGGCTGGTCGGCTTTATAGGTGAAATGGAGCTGGTAGGCGACTTTTATACAGAAACCACACAAGAGGCTTAATCATGGAACCAATCACCACAGCAAAAGTTATGCAGGCCGCTTGGGGATTCCTCGGCTGGCGCGGCGCATTGGCGTTTATAGCTATCATGGCGCTACTGTTCGTTACCCAGTGTCAATTGCCTGCACTTAAAGAACAAGTCACAGCACAGATAGGTACGATAGATGCTTTATCAGAAGCCAACACGAAGTACGCCAAAGTCGAAACAGAGCGCGCCAAAGAAGAAGAAGCCAGGCAGCGCGAAGCCGTGCGGATCGACAAAGAAAACAAAGTAGCGCTTGAGAAAGCAGAGAAGGCCAAGCTACAAGCCCAAGCCAATCTATACAATTTTAAGCGGCGATACAAAGACCGTGATCAAACCTGCAGTGAAGCCTTATTAGCGCTTGATGCAGCATGTCCAGACCTAAAGGATTACTAATGCGATCAATTATTCTTATTGCAGCATTGCTTCTATCTGCGTGCGCAACGCGCATTCATGATCCACAAATCGTTTATGTGACCAAGACAGTCTATGTGCCTATTGATGATCAGCTAATAGTGCCACACCCGATAGCAAACGGAAGCTTAGCCGAATGCCCAGAGGTAGCAGCAGAGCGTAAAAAAGAGCTAATCCAATGTAATTTAGACAAGGCAGGCATTAAAAATATTTCAGGCACACAAAAAATTGAGGATGAGCCGTAATGTCATTAAGTTTTGCTAAGGTGTCGTACAAAGCTATTCGCGGGATGACGTGGAATGAAAGCATACAGCTACTCGATGAAACAGGAGCGCCAGTAGATCTTACTGGATCAACGCTGATGATGCGCTTGCGTGCTGCTATTGGCGATGATGCTTATGTGATGGAGCTATCAACATCAAACGGTAGGCTTATTGCAGATACGCCAGAGACGAGCGGATGGATAAAGTTAAGCATTAGCGCAGACGACATGCTGGCATTTCCAGAAAACAATCACGAGATTACAAAGTATGTCTATGATGCTACGCTCATACGCGCAGGATCGCCCGAGGTCAGAGAGCCAATTATAGGCGGCAGGGTAAAGATTCAACCGCAGGTAACTAGATCATGGGAAGCGTAATAGTTCAGCAGGTCAACCGGCCTGTAATAATAAGCGATGTAGGCAGGCAAGGCGCATCTGGCGTAATCCCGCCATCTACAGTCTTGACGCTGGATCCGGTACAGTTCGCATATGGCGATGCTTCGCCAAGAGTCGCAGTCACCTTGCCATTTGCGTGCGAGATTGTATCTGTCCTGTTTCAAATTGATCAGACTTTTGATGGTGTAGGCGCAGCGCTTAGCTTAGGCACGGCAGGCAATCCAGAGCTACTTATGCCGATCAATGGCAATTATCCCAGTGAGATAGGGCAATACGAAAGCTCACCGGCAGCAGAATTAACAATATCTACGGATATTATTATCACCATCACCCCAGGCGCAGGCGCTACACAAGGTTCCGGCGAAATTATTTTTAATGTTTCAACATAACAGGAGGCTAAACAAATGGCCGGTAAATTTACAGACTTATTAGGTACGGTATATAACAAGTTTCGCATCGGCCTTGGTGGCCCAAACATCAAGAACAACGCTGGCGTAGTAGAGGCGCGTGATCCCGCCGATGCTGCTTATGCAGCCGTGGCAGCGTTGCTGTTTTCAACATATGGCGACGACTTCGAGCTTAACTCAGGGGCCACGCAAACCGGCAACGACTGGACACTAAGTTTTCGCAGGCCATCTACAGGCATGACGGAAGATGTGGTGCTTGTATGGCCGAATACTGCACCTACTACCGGACAGGCGCTAACCGTGGCATCTTATGCTGGCGGTGTAATCACATTTACTTACACAACAGTAGCCGCTGGTACAGACAAGATAGTGACCGACGCTACAGCATTGACATTCGACAGTGCCGCATCGCTTGCTATGTTCAACCTACCGGCAAATGCCGTAGTGTTAAAGGTCAGGGTTATTGTGGACACTCCGTTTGATGGCACTGCTCCGACTGTATCGATTGGTATCTCAGGCACGCTATCAAAATATATGACTACAACACAGTCTGATCTTAAAGCCTCGGCTGCAACTTCATTTGAAGTTACGCCCAACATCATTGCAGCAGGCGGTATCGAAGCAATTATTGCTACCTACGCAGCTAGCTCGGCAACTGTTGGCGCAGCGCGCATGCAGGTCGATTATGTGATTCCGAGCTAATAATGCCTTTGGTCATATCTGATCTTGCGATACATGAGGTTGCCGCACTGCCTTCGGCGGCAACCTCTCCAAGCGCACTACTGACATACGCCGGTACTGTCTGGTTCAGTGATGGTACGAGCTGGGTTAATCTTGGTGCAGCAGGATCTGCCGATTGGGAGACCATAACGGCATCGCAAACCGCTGTGTCGAACGTGCGTTACATAATGGATAACGTAGCTACGCAAGAGCTGACTATTCCGGCTAGTGCTCAGCAGGGCAAGATATTTGCTCTACATGCCAGAGGTGCTGATCACAGATTGGTGGTAAATGGTAATACGATAGATCACACCGGAATCACGCCAGGCAATGATATTTTGGTTGATGAAGGTGGAACGCTAGTTTTGGCCGCAGTATCCACAGGTGTTTTGCGAGTTATCAATGCTGCTAATGTGTCTGTAGCTGCAACGGCAGTAAATGCAAGTGATATCGTCGCAACGAAAATCGGCGGTGCTACGCATAATGACCTTCAATCGTTGCTGGATCTAACAAGCTCTGCAGGGCATTTAGATGGTGGAGTCATCACATCAGGCGGCAGCAATTTAATTGACGTGTCGATTTTGAAAGGGCTTGTCCGTGCAACTGACGATGATACAAGCACTTTATTCCCGTTCGAGGCGCCTGTTGAGATAGGCTTGAGCGTACCTGTAAATACAATTAGATACGTTTATCTTGATTACAATGGCGGATCACCTTCGGTTAATGTAACAGCTACAAACGATTTTAATTACAGGACGCAGTTTCCTCTAGGCTACGTGATCAATGAAGGCGGAACGCTTTATATCGTCAATAATCCGCATAGAGCAGGCGTTTCTGCGGATAGGCTCGCACAGCAATCAAACAATCACAATGCAATAGCGCGTGAAGATTCGCTTACGGCATTGATGCTTAGCTCGCCTTCTGGGCTGAAAGTAGCGACAACTGCAGGCTATGTCTGGCACAGACAAACGCGAAAGCTACTAGCGGCCGTCAATACCGCAGAAACAGGCACATATGACAGATATTACCGCGATGGCGCTGGCGGATGGACAAAGGTTTCGGCACAAACCGACACAACACCAACAGTTTATGACAATAACACCGGCACGCCGGTAACACTTGCAACAGGTAAGTGGTCAACTAAGTGGTGGTATATCGATTATCAGGGCAGGTTGGCCGCGCTGGATGGATGGGACTTTTTTGATACACAAGCGCAGTGCGTTGGCGCGGCTCAAAGGCCTAACTCAATGCCGCTCAGGCTTCAAGCAGGCGCTCTATTCATTGGGCGCACTGTCCAAAGAAGCAACGAAACAACCATATCAACCATTATCAGCGCCTTTTCAACGAGGATACAGGGCATGCAAGCGCCGGTACGGATTACTGTTGGCCCTACAGCACCGTCAAACCCCGTGCTTTATGACTTGTGGATTGATACGAACTAAATCACCGAACACCCATCTATTAAGGAGCATAAAAATGGTTGAGATATCAGGGTTAGTCGACATTGAAGCGGCGACTTCAAATAGTCGCAAGCTAATTTTCCACGGAGTCCAAAATAAAAAGCTGGTCTATTCGACAGCTTTTGGGCAACACATTGAAGTAAGCCTTCTGGCAGCCGAAGGCATGCAGCGTGAAGTGCGCGCATCTGAATATGTGGCTCTACTAGAGGCGCATAACTATCGTATTGAAAACCCACGCTGTGGAGAAGATTAATGGCCGGACATATACCAGTACCAAACGAAGTGATAGCAGTGTTTTTCGAGCTTCGGGCGTTTGAAGATTTACACAATCTACAGCCTGCATTGTTTTCTGAACTCTATAGCGAGGGTGATGATAAAGCCCACTTAATTTCAGGCATTGCTCGAGCGTTAAAAGTGAACGGCGTGCCAGATATCGAGTTAGACCCAAAAGGCTGGGTGCTGTTTATCATGAATGAAACGCTTGAGTTCATCCAAGATTTTAGCGTGCCGGATATCAAGACGATCATCACAAACGAGGATCGTGAATCAATCGCTGACTTGGCGGTTATTCGGATAAACGGGATTCGTCCGTTTGCATCACACCAAGACTGGGATTCGATCTTGGAAAATTTTAACGAAATGCTCAATAACGCGGTTTAAGCAATGCCAATCACTATCCCTAGCGCTGCGGTTGAAACATTCAACGCGACATCTGCACTATCGCACAGCGTCAACTTATCAGCAGCAAGCGTTGGGGACGTGCGCGTCATTCAGATCAACGGCTCGCCCGATGGCACGGGCACGGTCGGTAATATATCTTTACCGGCCGGTTGGACGCAGGCCGTTGCGCAAACAACAACTGGCGCAGCATCAAACTCGATGCACGCAGTATTTTATCGGCAGGTGCAGGACGGCGATCCGAGCAGCATCACGGTAACGCACACACAAACGCAAACCATCGGCGCAATTTGCGCGACGTATGCGGGGGTGCATTCAGCAGTGCTGGATGTTACACCGCCAGCGATGACAACCGGCGCTGGCAATGCGGTTTCGCCTTCAATTACGACCGTAACAAACGGCTGCCGGATACTGCGTTTTGCGATCAATGATGGTGCGCCGGGCTTTACCGATGCTGCGATACCCGCAGGCACTACGCTACGCGGCACGATGGCAAACAACCCGCCGAGCAACGGCATGAATATGGGCTTTGCCGATGCCGAGCAGGCCACAGCGGGCGCGACCGGCACGGCTACGTGGTCAGGCGGCGCAAGCGAAGAATACGTGGCCGCTACGATTGCTTTGCGGCCAATCACGGTCACGTATGAGCAAGAAGGTTATCGGTTTAGAAACGATGACGGCAGCGAGTCAGGTGCAACGTGGAAAGCCGCACAAGACGTTGCGGCCGAAACGCCAAAAAATACCAATATCAGGATACGCGTACTGAGCAATGCAACCGGAGATGGTGCGGCTGCGACAGCCACGCTGCAATTTAAGCGCAGCGACGAGGCTGCAAGCGAATGGCGTAACGTCTAATGGCTTTTGATTACACTAATTTTTTAGACAACGACACGGCCATTGAGGCAGATTTTCGTTTTACAAATCGCGCGGGCACAGTACAGCCTGCAGGCAGTGGCCTTGCGGTAACAAACACCGCAGGCGAGTGGTGCTTGGGTGTAAATTCAACAGCATCAACAGGTACAGGGCCGAGCGCTAACCCGCCCGGTCGGGCTGGGTTTGTATATACAGAAACTTCTTCCCCCGCTATTTCGTCAGTTTGGGCGATTAAGCGAAATATAAGCTTTAACAATAATACGCAAAACGTATTTTTAGACATTAAGCACAACCTAAATATATTAGTTACCGCTGCTTATTACGTTGAATACGCAATTGTGGCCAGCCCGAATGAAACAACAGATTGGACGATACTAACAACCGTGCAGGGCACAGCCACCGATGCTTGGCTTGACCGCACGTTTGATTTTTCTGCGGTGCCGAAAACAAGCACGCTTTGGATACGCATTCGTTTTAATACTCCTACGTCTGATTTTGTAAATGATATAGCGTTTAGCACATGGAGAGAGTATGGAGTAGACAGCGCAGGCATCAGCACGGTAACGCCGAGCGAGTTTGATTACGACAATGCAAACGTCGTTATTGCTGGCCTGAATTTTGGTGCTACGCAAGGCGCGGGCAAAGTTTATATTTCTGATGCTGCAACTCTGGCAGGCTCAGCGAACGAAGTTGATGTATCTGCTGCGATTGTTTCGTGGGCAACTGGCTCTGTATCGCTAAACTTAAATAATCTAAACTCTACCGCGAAAAATTCACTATCAACACTAGGCCCGAGCGCTTCGCGATGGGTGATACTGACTAACAACTCAGCGCAAGAATACAGCAAACAAGTAACTACACATCGTGCCAAGGCGTTTATTCTTGCGGCATCTGCCCACATTGCAGCATCAGGCGCTAATACCACGGCGCAACTGATCGCGCCATCAGGCAAGACCACCGCAAACTTTGGTGGGGGTCGAATACAAGACGATGAAAACCCAAGCGATGCAATTGATTTAACGAACAATCAATATCGAGAGGATGAGTGGTGCGTTAGCGCCAGTGATGCATCTAACGAAGGCAGCACATACCAATTTCGTGTGCTGATAAACGGCAGCGCGCAAGGCACGATAAGCCAAACGCCAGCAGTGACAATTACTGCAGCCGCTACAGGCGGTAATATCAAGTATCACGATGGGGCCACATTCGGTCTAAAGCCAGCAAAGGTTTGGCTAGGCTCATCTTTTGACACTAAGCCAGCTAAGTTTTGGAATGGTGCGACATGGACAACAACAAGTTAATTTCTTTACGGAGGCATAATGCCAGATATTTTATTATCACAGTTTCTAGGCGCAGTATCCGGAGCAAAAAAGCGTTGTCTTTTAGAGGTCAATAGCAACATTAGCCTGACTACTGGGGCTAACACCTCAATAGGTTGGAGCGCAGCGGTATATCAAGATGGCCATGCTTTTTGGGCCATAGGAAGCCCAGATCAAATCGATATCCCTTCGGATGCAAGCGCAGTGCGGATCACAGCACAATGTAGATTCGCATCGAACGGGTCTTTGGGTGTTAGAAATCTATATTTATCGCTTAATGGATCAACAGCATTTGCCGGACGAACATATAATCAATTACCGGCAGCAGCAGCTACAGATATAGGACTGACTATCGCTACGCCTGTAATACCACTAACACCAGGCATAAATGTATTTAGGGTATTTGCATTGCAGGATTCAGGCGCTTCATTGGACATTGTTGGTCTGAGCGCAGGCATTAGCCATACCTATGTATGTGTCGAAGTGATTGATTAGTTCTTGAAATACACCACAGGACAAACAATGAAGAATAAAACTAAAACGGCCGCCAAGAAGCAGATAATGAACGCTAGGCACATTGACTTTATTGGCAAGCTAAAACAAGGCATGACTTCGGCTGAGGCATCGCGTGCGGTAGGTATTAGCGAATGCTATGGCAGGCAGCTTATGATGAAAGAGCAGTTCCAAGTGGCGCTTAAAGAAGGCCAGAAGATGCTAGAACAGGCCAATAATGCAACAGCGCAGCGGGTTATTTTGGAGCTAGCAAGAATCGCTTTTGCAGAGCCTTCGACGTTCTACAATGAAAATGGAACAGTGAAGCAGCCGCATGAATGGAACCACGAAATGCGATGTGCTGTTTCAGGCATAGAGACATTCGAGGAATTTCAAGGACGTGGCGAAGAAAGGGAGCTAATCGGCTTCACAAAGAAATTGAAGTTCTATGATAAAAACGCGGCGCTTAAATCATTAACAGGGATACTCGGACTGGACTCAGCACCTAAAGCGCCGGTAGGCCCAGACGGCAAGCCTTTGCCGCAAACGCAGGTAACAGGGTACATTGTTGTGCCAGCTAAAGACATTGCAGAGGGCAATGTAGATCAAGCCATACGAATAAAACAGGCCGGAAATGGCAAGTAAAGATTACGAGATCGTATGGACACCACAAAAGAAGCAAATAGAGTTCTTGGCATGTCCTGACTATGAAGTATGTTACGGAGGGGCAGCAGGCGGCGGCAAGTCCGATGCACTTCTAATAGATATATTAGGACTGCAGCACAATGCGATTTCTAATAAAAATCACCGTGCGATTATATTCCGGCGCTCTTTCCCAGAGCTGACAGATTTAATTGATCGCTCGCATGAGCTGTACCCAGCCTCGATACCTGGTATTAAGTACAACAAAAACGACCATTTTTGGAGCGCGCCGAGCGGAGCAAAGATATATTTTGGCTACCTTGCTCACGATAACGATAGATTCAAGCATCGTGGCAAAGCCTACAATGTCATTGACTTTGACGAGCTAACGCTATGGCCTACGCCTGTTTGCTATGAGTACCTAATATCGCGTAACAGAACAATCGACCCTAGTTTGCCTAGGTATGTGCGATCTGCAACGAACCCAGATGGCCCAGGTCAAAAATGGGTTATGGAGCGCTTCGGCATCAAGCCGGACGGCAAAGCAAGCATGCGTAAGCTGGAAATAATGCGCGAAGTCAAGGATGGCAAAGGCGGCTATATCGAAGTGCCTGAAACAATTATCAGGCGGTTTATTCCGGCAAAACTGACAGATAATGAATATCTGCGCGGCACAGGCTACAGAGAGTCATTGATGAACCTGCCTCCCGACGAGCGCGAGGCGCTATTAGATGGGTTATGGAGCGGCAACAGAGTCAAAGGCGCTTTCTATGTAAACGAAATGCAACGCGCCAGGGCAGAAAACCGGATAGGTAAGGTTCCGTTTGTTGCAGGTATCCCAGTAAATACCTTCTGGGATATTGGGTTTAATGACTGCACGGCCATCTGGTTCCACCAACAAGTAGGGCTGCAACACAGGTTTATTTATGCTTACCACAACAGCGGCGAGTGGTTCTCGCACTACGCAACGCATCTGCTGAAGTTGTCGCAGGAGCGCGGCTACGTGTATGGTACGCATTACTTGCCGCATGACGGCGCAAATAACACTGTACAGACGGGGAAAAGAAATATAGACATACTTGGCGAATTGATGCCGAACCATAAATTCGACATAATCCCGCGCACGCCTCATGTTTACACTGGGATTCAGCTTACCCGCGCTGCAATGACCCAGTGTTGGATAGACGAAGAAGGCTGTGGCGATGGGATTGCTGCATTAGATTGCTATAGGAAAAAATGGTCTGAGCCGCTACAAGCATTTACTGATAGCGCCGTACATGACTCATTTTCAGACTATGCTGACGCATTCCGGCAGTGGGGACAGTGGATTGATACCAGACCGAACACAAGCGCTGATCCTGCTTGGATTAAGAAACTAATTGCAATGAAGCGCAATGCTCGACGCAGCGCAATGACCTCTTGAGAAGGAAGCTATGAAACCAGAAACCAAGTACCTAAGCACTTACGGCGAAACCGAAAAAGAGCTTGCCAGAGAGGCATACGGGCGCAACGAGGACATGCATTCCAGAGGCCATGAGCAATATAGCCGCGAAGCACGCAGAAATGATGATATGTACCAAGGCGGCGGTAAACAGTGGAAGCCAGAAGATAAACAAATAATGGAAGAAGACGGAAGGCCTACGCATGAAATAAACGAAATTATGCCTGCAGTCAATGCTGCTATTGGCTATCAAATAGCGAACCGTATGGATGTATCGTACCGGCCCCGTGGTGGCCATGCAGACGCATATACAGCAAAGCTATTGTCGCGTGTGACGAAGCATGTCCTTGATCGAACAAAGTACCGTTATCATGAAACTCAGGCATTTTCTGATGGGCTAATTCAGCAGCGCGGCTATTTGCACGTAGGCATGAACTACGACGATAACGACCAAGGCGAGATACAAATAACATCGCTAGACCCGTTAGACGTGATCCCAGATACCGATGCTAAGTCATATGACCCAAGCACATGGGGCGACATACAGGTGCAGCGCTGGATGAGCGAAGTAGATATTGAGCAATTTCTAGGCCATAAGCTTGCGGAAAGAATCAAGGAAGAAACAAGCCGGTGGACACGTGATAACGAAGATTGGGGCGCTGAATACGGAATCGAGCGCGCAAGATTTGGCAGCATATATGGGCGTGGGCGTGGCTGGCATCAGATAGGCGACATTATCAGGTATCGAATTTTAGATTGGCAGCGCTACGAGTACAAAAAAATGCTTTGCGTTCGATTCCCTACCGGCGACTTCCGGAGTATTGAAGGTGCTCCACGTGAAACAGTACAGGCATTATTGGATGCTGGCCTCTATGTAACAAAGCGCAGAATGCGTGTAGTGCGTAGATCAATATGTTTGCCAGAGTTATGCGTGCATGACGAAATTACACCCTTCTCTAACTTCGATATTGTGCCGTTTTTCCCATATTTTAGGCGAGGAAAGACCGTTGGCATGGTCGATAACGCAATAAGCCCACAAGAAATAACGAATAAAGCAATATCGTCATTTCAAGATATTGTTTCTTCTATGGCAAATAGCGGCTGGTTTGTGCCAGAGGGATCGCTAACCAATATGACCATTGATGATTTTGAGGAGCGCGGAGCGGAAACAGGACTGGTGGTTGAGTACAACCCGAACAAGGGCAAGCCGGAGAAGATCAACGCACAGAACGTACCGCCTGGGGTTATGAAACTGTTAGAGATAGGCGTGAATGGCGTAAAATCCACAACATCCATGGATGAATCAATGCAGGGCATTGATAGTACCGATAAGTCAGGTGTGGCAATTCAAAGCCTGCAGCATGCGGCACAACAAAGGCTAGCGGTTTCTCTGGATAACTTAGAGCGTACACGCTGCATGGTGTCTGAGCGCGTACTAGAGCGCATTCAGTATTATTACATCGGGGAAAGGCTGATCAGGATTACAGAGTCAGACAAGTTTGGTATCGAAAGAGACAGCATGCTAAGCGTCAATAAGTATCAAGACGGCATGATACTCAATGATTTAACAATAGGTGAATACGATGTTGCAATCACATCGCAGCCGATTAACGTCACATTCGATAATTCGCAGTTTGATCAAGCCGAGCGGTTAAGGACAATGGGGATTCCTATTCCTAATCATGTGATGATCAAGCTATCATCTTTGGCCGACAAAGAAGAAATAGCGGCAGCAATGCAGGAAAGCCAAGGCCGCGCCGATCCAGAAGCAGAAGCAAGAGCCGCGCTAATACATGCTCAAGCGCACAAGGCCAAGATTGAAGCCGTGAATAAATCTGTAGAGGCGATGTTCTCATCAGTAAGAACGGCTCAAATTGTAGCGACTATGCCAAGTACATCAGCGCTTGCTGAACAATTATTGAAGTCAGCAGGCTTTGAAGATCAAGATGCAGCGCCATTAGTTCCAACAGTTGATCCATCGCAAGTACAGCCACCACCAGAAAACACCAACCCACTTACACCAGACAATCCAGACGTAGGAATGAACGTCGGAATGACTAGTACGCCTTAACACCACCAAAGAGGAATAGTTATGACCACAGCAAAAACCGAAGATATGCTAGGAACAGTACACCCTGACAACATGAGTGAAGAAGATCGCGCTGAAATGCGTAGCATTGCAGCCGGAAAATCAGACGACTCTGAAAACGAAGAATCCGAAGATAAAGAATTGGAGGCTTCCGAAGATGCCGATGCCGATGCCGATGCAGAGGGCGAGGGCGAGGGCGAATCTGAAAGCGAAGGCGATGCAGCCAAGCCAGAAACAAATAATGATGAAGGCAAGAAGTCAGTACCAAAGATACCCAAGGCAAGACTTGATGAGTCTTTGAGAAAGAGCAACGAACTAAAAGAAGCTAATGCACACATGAGCGAAAAGCTATCATTGCTTGAGTCCATCGTTAAATCAGCAGGCACAGCGCCGGAAACAGACCGTGATTTTGATGCAGAAGCAGCAGCCCTGCAAAAGCAATATGACGATGGCGACATTGACGCAGGCGAGTTATTTGCTAAAGGCCGAGAGATCAACAAAGCAGAAGCAGCGCATATTGCTAAAGTTGAAGAATATAACGACCGAATCAATAGGGCCGCAGAAGCATCAAAGAATGACTGGAATACAGCCGCGCTAGCATGGGAATCAAGAAACGAATCATTTATGGCCGACGAAGGCCGCAAGGCTGCAATGCACGCAACGATAGCCAGTATTGATGCTCAGACGGGCGGGAAATTAACGCCTACTGAGCTATTGTCTAGGGCTGAAAAAATCGCATTCATGGTCGCAGAGGGCGATGGATGGGAAAACCCAAACAAAGAAAAAGAACAGCCTAACGACAAGGTGCGCCAAGAGCGAGAAAAGCAAGCAGCGATTAGGGCAGCACAGGCTTCTATGAGTCCTGACGTTAAATCGACAGGCTCAAGCACGCGAGTAACAGACACGGCAGACGTATTGTTTAATGAACAAAGCAGTTATGATGATTATGCCAAGCTGACAAAGGAACAAAAAAAAGCTATTTTGGAAGGAAAGTCTTGACAACAAGGCGAAAACCCTTGATTATTTTAGCCTAATGATGTACAGGATGCCGCGCCCTGCCAAAGCGCGGCTCATTCGCCAAGTGGCGCTATCGCTGTATGTAGCGAAAAACATACTCAGTGGCTAGGTCAGCAGCTCGTTTTCGTCTAACGATAAAAAGGCGCTTCCGCTACAGGCCAGCGAAATAGGTCATACCTTCCTAATTCAAATTTCCTTAGAGGGAGTATTCTATGTTCACTGATTTTGGCGCAATGCAGCCCAAACAACAGCAGGCGTGGGGCCATTCGGCTTATGAATCGTTCCGCGATAAATTCTTCTTTGATAAATTCCTTGGCACTGGTGACGGCGCTATTGTTGAGCATGTCAAAGAAATTACAAAAACCCGAAAAGGCACGGCATCAGCCATGCTTCACCTTATCGCTGATATTTTCGGCGGTGGCGTAACTGGTGACAACCAATTAGCAGGCCGTGAAACCGATCTGCAAAGCTACTGGCAAGAAATTACTATTGACCAGATTCGTAAAGCGGTAAAAGACAAAGGCAAAATGGCTGACCAGCGTTCAGTTCTACGTTTCCGTGAACCAGCACGCGACAAGCTAGGTCGCTGGCAAGCAGAAACCATCGAAGAACAATTGATGCTTGCAGCATCAGGCATTAGTTTTGCATATAACCTAGATGGTTCTGTTCGTGTAACGCCTAACGCAGAAGATGAATGGACATCATTAGCTTATGCTGCAGATGTAAAAGCGCCGTCCAGCAAACGTCATTTCCGTTGGTCAAACTCTGGTTCAGGCTCGTTGGCAGACGGCGACACAACTCAGGTCGCCGCTACCGATACTGCTAAATACGCAATGATCCCAGAGCTTATTGCCGAAGCTGAATCACGCCGCGTTAAGCCAGTACACAGCAAAGGCAAAGATTACTTTGTTTTCCTAGTGCATCCTAAAACCCTTGCCGCTTTATGGCGTGATCCTGACTTTCGTAATGCGATTGTCACTGGTGACGTGCGCGGCAATGATAATAAGATGTTCTCAGGCGCACAGGTCACTATGCATGGCGCTGTAATCCATTCGTACACGAAGGTATTTAATACTCGTGGCGCTGCATCAGGTAGCAAATGGGGCGCAGGCGGCGCAGTAGATGGCACGCGCACACTATTGCTAGGCGCGCAAGCGCTTGCACTCGCAGACTTGGGTTCCCCAATGTGGGAAGAAGAACAAACTGACTTCAAGAACAAGTCAGCTATTGCCGTAGCTAAAATGTGCGGTATTCTCAAGCCTCAATTCCACTCTGTCTATGACAACAGCACTCAAGACTTCGGCTTGATGGCTCTTGATCATGCGGCCTAACCTGGAGCTAAAGCCATGACTATTCTTTACAAGGCTATTCGCCAACAAACAAAATCGGCTTTAGTCACTTTTGATATTGCCGATCTTCCTGCCTCTACTTTTGTCCCACTTGTTGACCTACCGGCTAATGCGCTGGTAGTAAGCGGTGAGGTGATTGTCGAAGTAGCGTCTGACACTGTGACTACTGACGTTCTTGACGTTGGCACATCGGGCGCACCTAACGCAAACTTGAATGACGCGAACTTTAAGGCCGTAGGCCGAACTGCTTTTTCGTCAAACGGCGCACGCGGCCCACGTACTACGCTTGGCATCACCCGCACACCAGTAGGCGGTGCAGGTACGGTAGGTAGCGGCATGCTACGTGTTGAGTACGTCCTTTTGGGTGCTGGCACAGAAACAGAAGGCTAATAAGGGTGCATAAAGCACCTTAAAAACAGAAAAGCACGTCTAATCAGCGTGCTTTTTTTCAACCACCATCGAGGAATAACTATGTCAAATGTTGAATTTAAAGCACCGGACGACCGCGAGCCTATCCGTGTTTCGACCACAGAAGGCGGCGCTACTGCAATTGTTGGTCATGAATGGCGAGAGCTGCCTATCAATTTGCACCGATTAGCTATTGCGGCTGGCTGTGAAATTAAAGGCCGTTCGGTCATTGAAGCTGAAAACATCCAAAAACATACCGGCCCAGGCATCGAAGAAAAAGCCATATTGGATGCGCTCAAGCAAATGATTGAGCGTGAAGATGAATCTGACTGGACAAAAGCAGGCCAGCCAGACCTTCGTGTACTTGCCAGCCTATGCGGGTTTAGCCCGAACAAAGAACAAGTATATGGCTTGTTCAACGAGCTTAAAACTGCAGCAGATGAAGCCGACGAAGAATTAGAGGCTTAATCATGGAAGCAAGCGCGCTAGTCAAGTCGTTTAGATCAAGAGTTGATGATTTAGAATCGCCTTACCTAACGAGTGATGCGCTTGTGTTGGACTGGGCAGCCGAGGCAGAAACCGAGGCTGCTACCAGAGCAAGGCTACTGAAAGACAACAGCAGCACTATGACGCAAATAGCTGTTTTATCCGGTCAAAGAACGTACAAAGCAGATCAGCGTATATTTGAGGTATGTAGCGCACTTTGGAATGGGCAAGGAACGCCACTTCAAGTCATTCACCCTAGCCATTTTGAAACACAGATGCCAAGATGGCGCGACCATGAATCGTCAAAGCCTACGGCTATAATGTTTGAAAACAACACGATCACTATTTACCCGAAGCCGACTCAAGCTGGCACGCTCAATCTTGAAGTATATCGAACACCAATATACGACATCGAAGAACTAGACGATGAGTTTGAAATTCAATCAATGCATCAGCGCAGGCTTATTGACTGGGTTCTTTATCGTTATTATTCTCAAGAAGATGTTGAGGTGCGCGATGAAGAAAAGGCTATGGTTTCTCTTGCTCGATTCGAGGATAGCTTTGGCATGAAGTACAGCGCAGATAGCATGAGAAAACAATCTCAGCGGCGCAGACATACAACACGCAGGATTCTTTGCTAATGCCTGTTAAAGACGGCCAAATGATCAAGATTGATGCCGTTGCCGGTATCAACAATCTATCGCCTGAAAATAGCCAAGCAATCAGCGTATTGCGCGAGGCCGTGAATGTTGAATTGTCGAAAGAAGGCAAGGCCAGTAGGCGGCCTGGTAGGACACGTTTAATCGCAGGGACAAAGGTTCATTCTATCTGGTCTGATCCTAAACTTGACTTTGCGCTCTATGCAGACGGCGATTCTATTTTCGCCTTTAGCGCGGATATTCAGCCGCAGCTTGTAACCACAGGGATAAGCAACAATTTACCAATTAGCTATGCGCTTGTGAATGATCAAGTGTACTGGTCAAATTCAATGCAATCTGGCGTGATAACGCTAGGACTTGAGGGTATCCCGTGGGGATGTGTAGAGCCATCCGGCCAGCCATTGTTAGCTGGAAGCAGCGCAGGTGGGTTATATGCCGGAGAGTATCAAGTAGCTATCACTTACAGGGACGTATTCGGGCGAGAAAGCGGTTCGACTTTAGCAAGCGCTGTCCAAGTATCTGATAGCGGCGGTATCGCTTTAACGTCAATTCCTCAACCAGCCATGGGCGACATGGTGTCTGTGGTGCGAATATATGCTACCGCAGCAAATGACACATCGCTAAGACACGTTGCAGATATACCTGTAGGCATGACAAGTTTCAATATCGGCAAGACAAATAGAGGAAAGCTTCTCGATACGCAGCATTTAGTTAAAATGCCAGCCGGTCATATCGTTCGTTATGGGCATGGCCGTATGTGGGCAGCCAAAGGTAAAGAGCTTATATGGTCTGAGCCTTTGCGCTACGGGCTTTATAACGAAACCGATAACCGTATTACCTTCCCCGAACGAATTACAATGGTGCAAACTCTTGGTGACGGCGCAGACGGCGCAGGCGTGTTTGTGTCGTCAGGCAATCGCACATATTGGCTATCCGGCCCTAACCCTAGCGCAATGCGTCAAAACATTGCATATCCGCATGGAGTAGTGGAAGGCACGGACTTAGTGACCCCTTCCGATATATGGGGAATTGAAAGCGTAGTGCCTGTAGTTGCATGGATGGCTACTAATCATAAATTCTGTATTGGCCTACCATCAGGCCAAGTAATGCCAATTAAAAGCAATGAAGCCGTGATAGATATAGGCGAACGCGGAGCATCAATCATCAAAGAAACAAATGGCATCAGGCAGTTTATTTCCGCAATCAGCGCAGCACAACCCAGCGCGCTAAAGGTTTCGGATAGAATAAGCGCAGTCACCGTACACCACGACGGAACTACATCATGATTGCGAATCCAGATGAACAAAATCGGCGCAGAGCAATATGCCAAGCATGTCCATTCAAAAATCTTAGCGGTGGCGGTGCTATTGCATGGTGTGGTAAATGCGGCTGTTTAATAGCAGCCAAGGTAAAACTTAATGGGGCAAAATGCCCTGAATCTAAATGGTAGGAGGAAACAAACCATGCTTAATTTAAGCAAAAAATCGCTTTCGGGCCTTGGCCGTGAGTTCCGCAACAAGAACTTTGAGCTTACAGAAAAAGGTGCGTACTTTAATGCTTCTCGCCTATTCATTGGCGGCGCTTTCGGACATCGACTTGAAGGCGAAAAGCGCGAGATTGCGCCGAATCTTTTTACAGCGCAAGGCCTCAATTATCTGCTTGGCGCAGCCTTCGATGCACAAGCGCAACAAACCGCATTCTACTTGTCTTTGTTCTCTGGAAACGTCACGCCTGCAGGTACTTGGACGGCAGCAAACTACGTGGCTAATTCGACAGAGTTCACGGCATACGATGAAACTACTAGGCCAGTGTGGGCGCGTGGTGATGTAGCCAACCAGGTTTTATCCAATACAGGCACAGAAGCACAATTCACCTATTCAACGGGCGGGCCATATACTATTTATGGCGGCAGCTTGCTAACATCTTCTGTGAAGGGCGGTTCGGCTGGCTTGCTTATTGCTTCGGCACGCTTTGCAACGACCAGAACAAACCAGATTGCCGGTGACAAGTTGTTGATTGATTATTCAATGACCGCAGTTGATGATGGCGCTTAATGGCCGGATCGCGCTACGCAGACTGGCATCATCTTCGCATCTTCGGCAATGAAGATGCGGCGATGGCTGTTTTGCCTTATGCGCGAAAGCTGCTTGGCTATGCCATGCAGCAAGGCAAGGCAAGCAATCTTGGTGTAGCTACAATCCGAAAGCGACTAGAAGATGGCACATTGATCGTTGCTGAAATGATAGGGCAGCAGCCAAGAATTACTATCAGCACAATAGATGAGCCTGTAGAGCAGGAAGATATTGATGTATTTGATGGGTTTTTATGCTGGCCTAGAACACTGGCATCGCCTAATGGAGTAGATGCAGTATATCCGCAGCAGGTGTTGTCGCCGCCAAGCGTAAGCCAATCGTGGGCTTCCTTTTTGTATGATCGTTTTGCCGGATACTGGGAAGCCATTAAAGGCAAAAAACATGCTTATAAGCAAAGAAATGGAGCAGACTTTCTCCCTTCTGGTCTAAGGTTTTATGGCAACGTCGATTGGGAGTCTGGCGAAGGAATAAGAATATCGTGGAAAGGAGCGAGCACACGATACTGGCCTGATCCTGGACTGGTAACGGGCGCGTTATGGGATACAAAGATATTTCATTATGGCCGAGTGATTTTAGACACAGACACATACGAGGCACAGACTACACCAACACCAAATATCAGCCAGAGATACATAAAAGGCGCGGCATTGAGATTTATAGATGGGCAGTGGTGGTTGTATGCGATGCAATCAGACCTGCAAGCCAATCATGTTTACCCTAGATTCGTTGCGCAAGAGCCTCAACCGCCTGATGTTCAAGTCAGCTTATCTGTTTACAGGTATAGAGTAGATCGAGACACGTCCGGACAAGGACTGCCTGCAGCAAAGGTGGTTTTGGGTTCTCACGAACTGGTGTGGTCGCAGGTCGTTGATGAGGCGATAGGCCCGTGGTTTTTTAACCAATCGTGCACTGAGGCGGTTTCGTATTCATTCCCTACTGTATGGCAGGGCGTGGCTTTAAACCTTCCATTAACGCCTTCGGCACACAATAGGCTTACATTAACAATAGATGCCGGTGTGCTGGTATCGGAGTCAATCTCAGTCACAGCCGTTGATTTTGATTTTCCTGAAACAGCAATTGCGTCTGATTATGATGGCGATACACGCATTGACATGACAATTAAAAGCGAAGGCGATGCGACAACAAACGGCATTGTTTATACCGCACGCATTGGCGATCACAGCTATATTCTAACGGGGTATGCGAATAGTTCATGGGATATAAGCTATTTCGCCCATGTGGATATTAGAAAAAACCTGCTAGCAATTCAAAGGTACAGGTATTCAAAAAGCAACGACCTACGGATAGATGATTTGCTTGTGACCGTTGAGCTTTTATCTAAAAACACATCGCATGCGCAAGTCACATATGGCCCTTGGACTAGCGATATAAACGCAATGTGGGCAAATAGGATCGCGCCTTTTGGCATGAATGTTTCTTCCGGCGCGCCATTTCCCTTCTTTGTTGGCAATGCAGCACCATTTTTTCTAGTTTATCGGCAAGGCTCTGCAGGGTATGTGGGCTTGCATGCACATCATCGCTTTAATGTACACACGCAGGCAAATGCAGGTACAACATATGGCGCTGTGGCCGTAGGGTTTTCGTCTGATCGAGCCGACGAAAGCGGAAATATAGATGTAGGTTGTATAGCTATGTCTGGCTCTGCGAGCATGATATCAACGCCCGCGCCTAAAGCCAGCAATGGCGATGATTCTGCAGTCTTTAGCAACATAAAGGAATCTTTAGAAGGCTTAACCGGAATGGCCGGAAACGGATTTAGGGCGCATCCAATAACCGTTTTAGGGCGACCAATTTTTGTGAGGTAGTAATGGCCTGTTTTTGGACTAATGTTAGAAACGCTGTAGAGGATTGTGCCAGTCCGAGTAATTTTGTGCTTGGTGATTTCGGAACCATCGTGCCTTTGATTGGTAGTCCAGTCTTGAACCCGATAACAACGTCATTTCCTGCTTCCTTTGATAACAAAACCAATTATATCACCGGAAGATGGAATGGCGATGGCAGTTCCCCTAGGTATTTATCTGGATATAGCAAAGAACAGGGAGGCAGCGGGATAAACTTCGCTACAAACAACCCAGTGGTTGACACGCCTTCTGGAAGTCAAGTAATGGATCCCTTTTTGATTGGTTTTTCAGCCACGGCAGATGAATTTGATGACGAGATTGTTGATTATGCGGTGTCCGGCAGTCTGTCCCTGGTAAGTTGTTTTATGGAGGTTTACAACATAACAGGCTCGACGATGGACGGATTGAAGGTTTTTGAATTACCAAATTCGACGCTTGATTTCACGGGTGGCTCTGTGACTGTGACACTTCAAACAACGGGAAATACATCGGCCACATACGGCAATGCGACCGTGCTGCAGGATTATGTGAGAGGCTATATATTTCGGATAGAAGGAAGTATCACTACGCAGTCAGGAAGAACAGAAGACGTGGCTTTCAATGCCGCGCTATATAACGAATTATTCTAGGAAAAAATATGCTTTATGTATCACACAAATACAAAGAACTAATACTAGGGCCGGTATCATTTCCTCAGATATTTGCTAATGGTGCGATTGAGCTATACAGCGGAGCCGTGCCAGTTGATGCGGATGCGCCATTAGGGGCAGCTACATTGCTAGGCAGAATATCTAACAATGGTCAGCCATGGGTGTCAGGAAGTGCAGCGAACGGCTTAAAGATGATAAATGCCGGTGTTCTGGTGTTAAAAGACCCAACGCAGTCATGGGTTCTTGTGCCTATTGCTACCGGCGCGCCTACATTCTTTAGGCTGTTGGCAAATGCGCCTGATGATGGGTTATTGTCGTACACGCACGCACGCATTCAAGGCTCGGTTTCAGCCGATCCAGCCGACGATATGACTATATCGTCAGGTACAATTACGTTAGGGCAAAACAAGCCTTTCGATTCATTTACATACACATTACCGCCTGTTATCGGGCTTTAAGGAGAACACATTATGAAAGTAGGTCTTGGTCTAGCCAACGCAAGCATGCAAAATTTTGCGACGGAATTAACCGGCAGCTTTATTTATATTTTTAGCGGCGCTATCCCAGTGGATGCAGATGCCGCGCTTGACATGGTTTCAGTGCATACACAGCTAGTTAAACTGGCAGCAGATGCAGTACCAGTAGTAAACGGCGTGACAGGCATCGCATTTGAAGCCACGGCAACAAATAGAGCAATTTCTAAACTTGCGGCGCAAACATGGGCGGGAGTGAATGACTTTACCGGATTCGAGGCCGCGCAAACGACATTAACAGGCACGTTCTGGCGCTTGTGCCAAGCCGGTGACAATGGACAAGCCGCAGGCCTCACATCAAACCGTCGATTGCAAGGCACTTTAGGCGTTGCAGGAGCCGAGCTTATCTTGACCAGCGCGCAGATTACGCGAAACGGAACCAACGTAACAGCAGCTAATTTTGCACAATTCCGAGTAGCTTAACCATGGCCTTGCTAAAGCTTGAGTCTGTTCGTATTGATAATGGACAGTCGGCCAGGCCAGGCAGTGCAGCAGGCGTGTATTGTCCTCCACTACCCAATAGGCCGCCTGCAATAACAAGGCCTGTTGTAGTGGGATCAGGCGGCACACGTAGCTCATGCCCTTATCCACCTATTCCTGTTTATAGGACAGATGGATTAGTGGTGATTGACAATAGAACCAATGTGCTTATTGGGTACAAAAATGCATGTACCGGCGTGATCACATTTTTTTGATGAGGTATGAATGAGCGCTTCTCCCTGCACATTGCTAAGTAATGGCTGCTATGACTGCGTGGCCGTGCCTGCAATTCCGTTTAGGCCAAGAGGCGTTATATACAGCAATAATGAAGGTTGGAACTCTAACGCCGAAAGTATTGTGAGGCACAGCGGAGATTGCGTTCTAAAATTCGGCGTAGGTCAAAGCATAGGCATTCTTTGCGGCGTGTCGCACGCAGATGAAGGCGACAACATTAGCGATATGTCTCATGGTTTTGTTATCAAAGAAGGGGCAGCTAGTAAGCAATTCGCCATTTACGAAAGAGGCCAACAAAGAACTAGCTTCACAGTTTTTCCAACGACGGCAGAATTTCAACTATATCGTCGATCCAGAGTCGTTACCTATGCCGTGCCGGACATTGGTTTTATCTATAAATCACAAGTAGAAAGCAGCGGCGAAATTAAAGCTGTCGGCTGGCTCTATTTGGCAGGGGATACCATCATATGATTAGTTTTGAAGCCCTGACACAAGAGCCGCCACAGCCGCCTTTGATCGGACAGCTAACCGGCGTAGTGCTTTATGAAGGCGCTATTATCAGTGCAGCAGACGGTTTTATAGATGGCGTTGTTAGCTACGAGGCAAGCTTATCTGGGCACTTTATTACCTACGGGCAAATTAACGGCTCAGTCAATTATGAAACACTAATGACGCAGGCAGCTACAGGCTCTATTGATGGCGTGATTACTTTTTATGCGGCCATGTCTGGCATAGAACTAGGTGCGCTAGATTTCTCTGAGCTTGTCGGCGTAGTCAATTACGAAGCAGACATTCAAGCGTACTCGATAACATCCGGCAGTATAGACACTGAAATAACCTACTCTGGGTTTATGGCCGAACAAGCGTTAGGCATTATTGATGGCGTGGTTACTTATGACGGGCACATCCAAGAATTGCCAGAAGCCTTGCCTGAAAACTACATTAATGTAGTACAAAGCGGCGGGAACACATTTGCCTATACCGGATACAACTTTGATGATATTACCGAATCAGTAGCCGCAGGTGATATTCCATTGGGGCGTGTCCTAGCGGTGATGAGCGAGATACTTGTCACAAAAGAATCTTTGATAAGTAGCGGCGAATTTAATTCATCGCTTTTTGAAAAGCTAGATTTAACAGAGTCATTTGCTTTTATCTTTAGAAACACGCTGATTGAATCCATGCTTGTAGGTGATGGAATGGCAATCAACACGCAAGGGCTGATTAAAGTCATTGATGCATTGTTATTAGGCGAGGTGGCGATTAGCCATGCAGAAGCCACACAGATTATCATATCAGCCATAGCCTTTGCAGATATTGTGCAGGTCAGACTGCGTGAAAGCGTGACGGAAGGGCTATTAGCTGGTGACAGCATTGATCACGCCTTAGAGGCCGCAGCGGCCATGATCGAAGGCCTATTGATGGCAGATGATGCTAATAACCAAGGCTCTATTACCATAATGGTTAGTGATGCATTGAATGTAGGCGAAGCGTTAAATAGCACTGCAGAAGCATTTAACATGATCCGTGAAGGCGCTGGCCTTGCTATCCACATGACGCTTGATACAGGGCAGTACGTTGCTTGGTCGGTCAATACCGAAAGTAAGCACCTAGGGAAATACACGAATTATCCATTTAATTCTATGGCCGGTCTTGGAGGGCGTTATTTTGGCGCGCTCGATGATGGGATATACGCGCTTGAAGGTGATAACGACGATGGCACACCTATTTCATCGAAGATACGCGGCGCTATGAGCAACCTAGGAACCGGCGCATTAAAACGCATGTCTAGCGCTTATGTAGGCATGGAAGCTAGCGGCGATATGTTGCTAAAGATGTTGGTAAATAATCAATCAGGCGCTAAAGAAACGCATGTTTATCGGTTCAAGCCAAGGTCTTTGACCGGATTGAGAGAGGGGCGAGTTAAGATCGGCAAAGGCTTAAAATCTGTTTACTGGGGTTTTGAGCTTGAAAACGTCGATGGCAGTAATTTCGCTTTAGATCAAATTGAATTTTTGCCTATGGTCTTGGAAAAGAGAATCCAAGGCACGGGCCAAGGAGAGTAGATAATGGCGGTTACATTTTGCCCTGATAACAGCACTGATCCAGCCGTATTGTTTGTTGATGGCGGCTACACGATGTTTACGAATCTAGCCAACAAAACCTATGAGTTGGCAACACGAAGCATTAACGACCTAGACGATTTTAATATCGAGCCTGTAGGCTTTAATGCATCGTTTGATTTTAATGGCGAGCTTACCGCGTTTATACGGCCTAATCGTCCTGAGTTTAATACATCAGAGCTTGTGTATAGAGAGCCGGACGCAGTGCCAGATGCGCCTCAGTACGTGAGTACAGACCCAGATATAAGCGTTGCGCCAAATGCGGATATGCAAGCACCTATCATTAGCTTTGGCCCAAGACCTGATGCGCCAAACATTCCATTACCTGACGCACCTCAAAGATTTGCTGATTTGGTGCTGCCTGATAGCCCGACACTATCATTGCCAGAACTGCCCACATTTGAGCAATTGAATTTACCTGCAGTGCCTAATGTTGTACTGACTACATTTAATGAGCAAGCGCCGGACTTTGAAGGCATGGAAATAAACGAAAATTTCCATTTTACGCCTGATGCTTATATGTCTGACCTGCTCGATAAGATCAAAGGCCGTGTCAGCGGCATGATGGACGGCGGCACGGGATTGGCCCCTGCAATTGAAACAGCGCTCTTTGAGCGTGGCCGCGCCCGAGTAGATGAAGAAACACATCGAGCAATACAAGAAACCCACGAAGAATTTGCCACACGCGGTTTCAGTCACCCGAACGGCATCTTGGATGCGCGCCTAAGAAAAACACGGCAGGAAGCGGCTAATCGTGCGGCAGACCATAACCGAGATATTACGATTCGCGTTGCTGATGTTGAAATTGAGAATTTGCGTTTCGCTGTGCAGCAAGGATTGGCGCTAGAAGGCACTTTAATCAATCTGCACATAGAAGAAGAACGCCTATTGCTTGCAGCAGCACAGTACGCCAGAGAAAGCGCTATAGCGATCCTTAATTCAAAAGTGACCATCTTTAACGCAAGGATGGAAGGCTACAGAACAGAATCACAGGTATTTGCTGAGCGCATCCGTGCCGAATTATCCAAAGTCGAGCTATACCGCGCCCAGATCGAAGGAGAGCGCGCCAGAGGCGAGATTAACGAGCAGCGCGCACGAATCTATGCTGAGCAGGTTCGGGGCGTGCAGGCGCTTGTGGACTTTTACAGGGCGCAAGTCGGGGCCGTAGAGTCGCAGGCTAATGTAAATAAAATTGCAATTGACGCATATCGCGCTGAGCTAGAGGCATACGGCGAGCGATGGAGAGCGCATACATCTGAGTGGGACGGGTATAGAGCTTCGGTTCAAGGCGAAGGAGTCAAGGCAGACGTTTACCAAAGTATGACACAGGCTTTTGCTACACGGATAGGCGCGTGGAAAGATGAAAACATGCTTCGATTCGACAGGGAAAGGCTGCGTCAATCATCACATGACCAAAGGCTAAAGGCGTGGGCTGGTGGTTTAGACGTGTTTCGAGCCAAGATAGAAGGCGAACGATCAAGGCTGGCAGCAGCTACCGGACACATAGACGCACAGACGAGAATTTATGCATCAGATGCAGCCATTGAGCAGGCAGCATCAGCAGCCAGCGACAGAACATTTCAGCTAGGTCTTGAGCGCGCTAGAGCGCAGGTAGATACCGAGCTGCAAGCAGCACAAATAGCCGTTCAAGAAAATATATCTATCGTGCAAATACTTACAAGATTGCGCGAGCAACAAACGCAAGCTATTACACAGTTATCAGCGGCCACGATGAGCGCTATGAACTTCTCTGCAGGCGTAAGTAGCAGTAGATCGAAGGGCAGTTCTTGCTCGACCGACTTCAATTTCTCAGGCGAAATTGCAGACGCAGGATTCTAATTGCAAAGCATTTATCAAATTCAAGGAACTAGCATGGCAAAGAAAGAAAAAGACGAATTAAAATATGGCAAACCAACAGCAGGAGCCATTACAGAAACAGATGCCATGGTGGTTCGTCCTGAATCAACAGAGCGCCCAAGCCAAGCAGAATTAGCAGGTCGCAGGGCATCATCATTCATTAGAAACACGCAAGGCGCACTAGAGCGAAAAGCACTGAGTACCGGCGCTGGCATAATTTCTGGGGTAGCGGCAGCGGTAAAACCATTCTCTGACTTTAAGCGAGGGTTAACTGGCGCACAGCCGCAGGCAAATGCAACCCAAGCGCAAACCAATATAGAACCCGCAAATAACCAGACTGGTAATGAAGGTGCGCCGCCTAATAATGTTATCGCGCAGCCGTCTATTCGCAGAACGCCAGTTTATGACAATGCATATATTGCCAATAGGCCAGACCTGGCGAGCATGAAAGACCCAGCGCAGCCAGCTATTCCACAGGCTACCACTCAGCTATCCCGAGTAAATCCGACACAGATTGCAGACGCAACGGTAGCCAAGCAAGGCGGTGTTGCACGCAGGGCGATAGCACAAGCATCTAGCGGCTTGCGTGGTGGCTCAAGAAAAGCAGAGCTAATGCGCCGTATTGAAATGGCTCAAAGCGCTCTGTCCCATCGTGGCAGCCCACAGGCAAGACAAGCGCTTACCAATGCATTGTTAATGCAGATGGGCGGCATTCAAAATGCTGAACAACAATTGCAAACGGCCTCTAATGCCACGTTGTCAGGCGTTGCAGGTAACGAAGTAGCAAACGCACAAAATGAAAACGCGGCTATTTTAGGCAGGGATGCGCAAAACGCTAATGCCGCATTCCAAAACGCACAACTTGAGCGTGCGGGTACGCCGATAGTAGGTCAAGACGGCAATATGTCATTATTGCAAGGCGCGAAGGCCACGCAGATTACAGGCCCAGACGGCAAGCCATTTAGAGGCCAACCAGCCGGTGTAAACCCAGAGATAGTCAAAGCCTATAATGAATCATTCAATACGCTATTAGAGCAAGCCGGTGGAGTTCCGGACGATCCAGAGCAGGCGCAAGCACTAATGCAGAACATAAACGCATCATTGGCGCAAAACCCTACATTTGCATCTTTGTACGGCCAACAATCGCAGCGGCAAACGCCAAGCCTAGAGCTTTTTATGTCAAAAGCGAAAGAAAAAAATCCGAATATGATGGATGATCAGTTAAAGATGAAATACAATGAGCTATACGGAAACTAAGGCGGAACATGACTAAGTTTGTTAATCCATTCGACGAGCCTAATGCAAATGACGAATTTGTAAATCCATTTGAAGCCGATGATGGTGGCTTGCCTAAGTTTCCTGAAAAGAAAAAGTCTGAGTTGACGCGCACATGGGGCGAGGCTGCAAAAGACACCGGATTGCAAATAGCGTCTGGCACTGCACAACTTATTGGCGGTCTTGCCAGTGGTCATGAACAAATGTCGCCGCATAATAGAGTGTTAAGCGGATTGGCTAGGCTGGGAGTAGGGCCAGGCCCAACAACCATGCTAGCAGAAGGCACGGATGCTGTGACTGGCGCAATAGAAGAAAAACAATCTGACACAACCAAAGCAAAAAGAAAAGAATTTAGAGATGTCAAAGGATTTGGCGCTAGTGCCAAGCACTTGATTTCTGATCCTGTTTTATTGGGAGGGTATGCAGCAGAGCAAATACCTACATTAGCAACGCTAGGCTATGGCACGGCAGTAAGAGCAGGTAGTGTTGCTGGCAGAATCGGAGCCAAGGCCACACAGAAAGCATTGGCGCAAGGAGCCACTAAAGAGGCGGCAGAAGAAATAGGCAAAAAAGCAGCTTTAGCAGCAAGGCCGGAAGCATTAAAAGCAGGCGCAGACTTTGCAGCAAAGTCCGGCACTGTTCTTGAAACAACAGACGCGCAAAAAAGCGCGATAAATGACGCATTATCCTTGCCGGAAGAAGTATGGCAGGCAAACGAAGATTACCAGTCATTGCTAGCTAGAGGGTTAGAACCAGGCGCAGCTAAGCGCCTTATGGCTACAGATGCAGGCATGATGGCCGCACTGGTAGCAGCGCCGTTGGCCTATGTCGGTGGTAAAATTTCAGCGCCTTTTGAGGCAGAAGTGTTTACCCGTGGGCTATCTAATGTTGCCGGACTTCGTGGCCTAGTGTCGCTGCAAGGTGCGCGCAAGGTAGGGCAGGGCATCTTGGCAGAAGCCGCTGAGGAAACCGTGCAAGAAGGCGGCAATCAGTTCGGCGTGAATGTTGGTGTCCAAGGCATAGACCCAAACAGAGGACTAATGGAAGGCGTGCCAGAGGCCGCAGCCACCGGCGCAGTGCTTGGCGGCGCAATGGGTGGCGGCATGGGTGCAGGCGGCGTAGCATTATCAAAGCCTCAAGAAGTTCTGTCTAGCGATCCTGACCAACAACAGGCACAAGCACCAGAACCAAAAGGAACATTTACAAGAGCTTTGAACATTGCGGCAAACGCGATTGACGAACAAGCAAACATCTTGCGCCAGAACATAGCGAATGCACGTAATCCAAAAGAACAGCAAGACGCTATTGCAAAACTGCAAGAACACATGGAACAAGGCGGCAGAATGCTGCCGCAAAGCACCATTACAGTCAATACGGCTGGCAATGCAGCCACACAGAGCCAATTGCTACAAAGCGCACAGCTAGAGCAGCAAGCCAAGCAAGCACAATTACAGCGTAACCAAGAGCTAGGTATTACGCCTAGCACGCAAAAAACAATTGCAGCGCGCAATCCTGATTATGCGCAAGAAGCGCCCAAGATCGAGACACAAAAATTACCTGAGATCAATGTAGCTGAGCCTATTGAACAAAAGCCATTGTCTTTACAAGCCGAGCCAGAATCGCAGGATCAAACATTAGCTAAAGAGGCCTTGGTTCGTTCAGAAATTAGCAAAATGCTAGATCGTGGCATAGCGCCAGACAATAAGAAGGTAGCAAGCGCGTTCGGCTTAACGCCGAGGCGTGCTTCTGAACTTCGCAGAGAAGTTCAAATGGAACGAAAAGCGCCAAAACCAGCTAATGCAAAAGACGATATTCAAGGGCAGCGCATAGAAGATGCGCCAGCGCACGATGATACGGCGCAAGAATTAAACAGCGCAGAAGCCAATGAATTAAGATCGGCATTAGCCGCGAATATCAATCCAATTACTGGCCAAGAGTTTGCATCCGAAGATGAGCGTGCGCCGTTTGATGCTGAGATTGCGCAATATGATTCCGCTAACCCTGTTAAGTCTGTAGCAGAGCAGGCCGCCACAAGCCCAAATAACGACTTGCCAGTACCAACCAAGGCACAGAAAGAGGCAGGAAATTACAAAAAAGGCCATACCAACATAAACGGCCTTAATGTGTCTATTGAAAACCCAGCCGGTTCAAAGCGCGATCCAAAATGGCCTGCCTTAAAGAATCATTACGGGTATATCAAACGCACAACAGGCGCAGACAAAGATCAAGTAGATGTATTTCTATCTGATGATGCACACAACGAAGATCACCCTGTTTTCATCGTCGATCAAAATAATAAAGACGGCTCATTTGATGAACACAAGGTAATGATCGGTTTTGCTGATGAGAAGCAAGCACGCAAAGCGTATTTATCTAATTACGAAAAAGGCTGGACTGGGCTAGGTGCTGTCAAACAAATGAGCCAAGATGAGTTTAAGGCATGGCTTAAAGATGGCGACACTAAAGCACCCGCAGTAGAGAGTGCTGAAAATGATGATGCAGCTAAAGCTAACGCCATATTTCAAGAAGAATACGCCAAGGCTCACCCTGATCATGACAAGCCAGCTAATGATAGCTCTATCGTCAAAGCGCTACTGTCAAAAGACAATAATCAAATACGCCAGCATTTAAAATCGTTGAGCAACAATGCTTGGCGCAAAACATTTGAGCGTTTTACTGGGATAAAACTACCGCGCACCGTGAAAGGCACAATGGATGCTGTAGATGCCTTCACCGGAGTTTCACCAGAACAGCGCGCAAAGATTGACGCAGAACGCAAAGCCACTAAAGAAAAAACTAAAGTCGCTAAGGAGCTTGAAAGAAGCAAACACGCAGCAAGTAAAGTATCGGTCAAAGACGAAGATACTGGAGCCGTTACAAACGGCCAAGAATATATTGATAGCCTAATTGCTAAGGGCTTCTATAGAATACACAAAAGAAAAGAAGGCGCTATCACACGCACCTACTTGGCTAATAGCGAAGGCGATGCAATTAAGATTGTTAGCGATTCATTGCGCCGGTATGCCAAAGCCGCAATAGAAGAAGCTAAAAAAGTGTCAGCCGCGAAAGGTGAAATAGCATTCCCAGCTCTTGATGTAGTCAAAGAATCTGATACCGATGCAAAGTCCGATAAATCAGAAGAAGGCAAGCCTGATGAATTAGCAGATAAGCCATCCTTGCCGCGACAGTCAGAAGAAAAAGCACCTGAAAGCACAAGCGAAGATGCAGAAAACGTACCAGTAGAGGGCACAGAAAAAACAATCTATGAGCCGACAGCAACAGGCATTAAAGAGTTTTTCAAGTCTTTGTATAGTGGGGTGGCAACGCTTAGCGATTATAAGCAAATGTATTCTTCGTTTATGAATAGCAAAGACGCTTTCATAGACAGTTTGAACAAAGCAACAATTAAAAACCTGTTGCTGATGCTCAGTCCTATGATGCAACACAGGTACAAAAACGAAAAGAAAAGCGATATTGTTGATACTGTTTATCGAGAAACGCTAGAAAGCTTTTCGCTGCATAGAAACTATGGCCCTAACTCATATCTTGGTACAAGGGAAGGAATTGAAGCCCACAAAATAGCAAAGCAAAAGGCATTAGATGCGCTTGTTGAAAACACTACAGAAAAAGAACTCAGTGAAATACAAGAGCAATACAAAACGGAACTGGCTGAGCTAAACGAAGCTAAAAAAGAACGCAAGGAACTTGTAGAAAAGTCACTGGAGAATCCAGAAACATATCAAGAATACTTAAACTATTTTGGGTATAAAAAAGAGCAAGAAAAGAAAACACAAAAAGAAGCGCGCCGTGATCTTACGCTTGAGCAACGCATTAGGCTAGATAACCTAGTAGCGGATAAGCGAATGGCAGAGCGAGCCGAACGAAAAGACGAGCAAAGAGAGGTAAATGTAGCGAGCCAAACAGTTGACGGCAAAGTTATCAAGACGAAACACACTAAGTCCGGTATTGATCTTTTTGTAGTGCAGGCTGATGAGCGCGTCGAGCGTGATATTTACACGCTTTGGAATAGAACGGCAAAAAGTATGGGCGGGTGGTATTCAAAATACCGTCATGGCGGCGCTGTACCAGGCTTTCAATTCAAGAATGAAGAATCGGCAAATGCATTCTTAGAATTTATCGGCGGTAAAGCAGACGCAGCGCAAGAGCAGGTAAAGGCAAGGCGGGATGCGTTTGCTGACGATAAATCACAGTCTGCTACTGAGCGCTTGCGCGAAATGGCCGACAGGTTAGATAGCAACGCCGACGATGTATTAACCGCAGATAGAAAGGTCAACACGGCACGCAGGGCGCGTTTTGCTGCCAGTGCGGAAGCCTCGGCCAGCAGAGATAAAGCACTTGCCAAGACCATGAGAAATGTTGCAGACGGCATAGATAGCGGCTCAGTAAAGTACCTTAAAAGGCTCAGGCAGAAAGTGCAATTTGGTTACTTGAATAGCGTGCTTAGCAGCGCTAAACAGGCGAAGGTTCAAGAATTAAAATTGGACTATAAAGACCGCGATACTGCAATGGAAGCACGCCCAGATAAAGACCTTGTTGAGTACGCGCAATTTCCAGTTTACCAAGCATATCAAAGCGATCTAGCGAGCCTTGCGCGCAGGCTGTCCGAACTGGAAGGTACTAAAATGCTAAGCCGCAAGCTGATGAAAATAGCCGATGATGTCACAGCAGATTACATCGCATTCGTCAAAAAACCGGAAAACGCAAGACTGCTATACCTATTTTCTAAAGCCAACGGAGGCGCTGCTCATTTTAGCTCTAGGCCCATGGCTGAGAGGTCTTTGTTTAAGTCGAATCTTAAAGGCAAGGCAATTGTAGTGCAGGTAAAGCGCGGTCAGTTTGCCATTGTTGCCAGCCCGAAGGTAGCACTAGAAGAAGGGTTATGGAAAAACGACCACGATAAAAAGATAGTTCTTGATTATGAACTGGGTGAAAAAATCGTGGAGAAAGCAAAGGCAGACAAAAAGCTGGAGCTTCCATATTTAATTAGCAGCACATATGAAAATCTTGGCAGATTAAAAGCAATGGGGATACAAAGCCCGTTCGAGTTTAGATCAGCGCTGTACGAGTACGTGGATCATTTAGAAGGCGCAGCAAAGCCAAGCAAAATTAAAGAGCTTGAGCGCGCTATGATTGGCCGTGCCAAAGATGGGCTAGACTTCTTCCCAACACCAGAAGATACAGCGCAAGATATGATTGATGCCGCTGAAATAACAGAAGGCATGAAAGTATTAGAGCCAAGTGCCGGTATGGGGCATATTGCAGAAAAATTGCGTGATGCAGGCTTTGATCCAGACGTAATTGAATATAGTCCTAGCCGCAGAGAATTGTTAGAAGAAAAAGGGTTTAATGTTGTTGGCAGAGACTTTCTTGAGTTTAAAGGAAATAATGATTGGCAGCAGCTTATAACCAACATGGTTAGCCGCGACATTTTTATTGAGAGTGTTACCAATAGCATACAGAATGATGGTCAGAAAGTGCTTGATGCTGCAAGTGCAGCAGATATTGAAGTATTGCAAGCAATACAAAATAAATACGCGAAAGAGGCGGGCCGCAACCAAGGTGGAGGCGGCGCTGGGCCTGGAAAAGTAAAGCAGCCTAGGCGCGGGGCTGAGCCTGTTTTTAATGCTGCGACTATTGCTATTGAAAATATAAATAAAAAGGCTATTTACGACCGCATTATTATGAACCCGCCATTTTCGGATAGACGCGATGCGCAGCACGTCATGCACGCATACACTTTGCTTAAAGATGGTGGCCGCATTGTTTCGATCATGGGCGAAGGCGTGTTCTTTGGGCAGGATAAGAAAGCGCAAGCGTTTCGAGAATGGCTGGAATCGGTAGGAGGGACATCTGAAAAACTTGAATCAGGCACTTTCAACGATCCAAGCCTTCCGGTAAGCACCAGTGTGAACGCCAGACTTGTTGTAATCGACAAGCAAAGCGAGCCTAGCTCAAATGAAAATCAGCCTCTTTACAGCAAGCCAGAACCAGCAGACAAGCCTTTTAATTCGGCGCTATTAAAATCTCTTGAAGAAGCGAAAGGCGCTCCAGCCAAGGCGAGCGCTGATAACTGGAAGCAATGGCTAGACGGTGCGCAGCGACGCGGCGAAATTAAGCAAGCAGAGCGTGACTGGCTTGGTGTCACTGAAAGGCTGAACAAAATCACGCGCACATGGAAAGGTGATGCGCCTACTGTGCGTATTATTGAGACAGCTAATGAATTGCCAGCTAGAGGCAAAAGCGGTAGAGGATGGGAAACAGCCGAAGCATATTATGACGGCAGCAATACGGTCTGGATGATTGCAGGCAATCTTAAAAACGCATCACGCGCAGAGCAGGTATTGGCGCATGAAGTATTCGGCCATTACGGCGTTGAATCAATTGTCGGTAAAGAGCAGTGGAATCAAATAATGCTTTCAGCCGTAAAGATGAGAGCTGATACAGCGTCAATTAAAAACGCCGCATTGCGTGCTGCCGTTGAATCAACATCGCGCCGATATGCCAAAGCTACGCCCATGACCTATGCGAAGGAATTGATCGCTGTAATGGCGGAGCGAGGTGTTAAAGGCAGCATACTTGATCGTGTAATATCAGCAGCTAAGCGCTGGCTACGCGCTCTTGGCTTCGATGTTAAATGGAGCGATTCAGAAATGCGCGACTTGGTATCGCGTGGCATGAAAAACGTGAAAGAAGGTTCTGGCATTGGTGCAGCACCGATCATCCAAGCGCCATTTGCTACCGAGGGCGCAAGATCAGTACCTATTGACTCTATATTCGATGATTTTGCCGAAGAAGCAGGAAGGCCGATCAGTGAATTATTCCGAGAGATTGCCAAATATGATGATGCATTCAGATACCCGATAAGCGACAAAGAGACATTAGAAGGTGTTTTCAAAGACGTGATCGGATCAATGACTGTTAGTTATTCAGGAACAGCAAGCACCAGTTTTGTACGCGAAGATGGGCGCGAAAGCACGGCGCACAAGCACAAGATTAAAACAGCGGATGGCGAAAACGCTTATTTGTACATTGAGGACAAAGGCAATCGCATGTATTTGGATGCCTCAAGCCTCACGCCTGGACATTCCGGCGGCACAGCTATGTATATGGCTATCTTTAACTATGCGCGCAATGCAGGCAAGGTATTCGTAGGTGATCCCAATGGATTGAGCGATGAAGCCTTGCTACGACGTACTGAGCTAATGGCAGCGGCGGCACTGAAATTCGATGGCGACACGTCATTTATGCGGCCACATCCGCGCCAGACGGTTAAGGACAGGCCGTGGTTTAGTCCTGTGGCATGGGCAGAAGGAGAGCATGCCGATAATCTGGAATCTTTACTGTTATCGGCGTACAATAACGTCCTTACCTTCGCCCCATCGGTGCGCAATGCTACCTACGATTTCAAGACCGGACGCTTTTTGGGAGCTGATGGACAAGTTATCACCAAAGACGAACTGGCAAGAATTGCAAGCGGCGCTCGAAAAGCGTTTGCTGGCAGACCGCCAAGGTCTAATTACGCGAATGAGCGCAGAGAAGCAGCTTTTGGCCGCACTACGATTGCGCGAGCAATACTCGCAGCTACCGCTATACGCACACAAGGCCAAGAACAATCCGAAGTGGTGGGCAATGCTGGCCGGATCAGCGGGGCCAATAAGCGTTTAGCGCCTGATGGCCTTGGCGAGCTTCTTTACAGCCAGACAGAGAAGGACTTAATTGAAGTCGATGGCGTACAGCGCAGCACACTAAACAGCGACGGCAAGCCTATTCACAATACCGAGGAAGGGATAAAAAACTTCTGGCGCTGGTTCGGGGACTCTAAAGTTGTGGACAGCAAAGGCAGGCCGCTGGTTGTTTATCATAGAACCTCGGCAAGCTTTGACGCTTTTAATACTGAGAGAGGCGACTTAGGATCCCACTTTGGTACGGCAGAGCAGGCTAGGAATTTGCGTGGTGGCGTTCATGAAAAAGATACGCTCATGGACTCCACTGCGCCAGTGAAAACTATCCCTGTATATTTGCGGATAAATGAGCCAATAAAATTATTAGATCGTGGGTCGTTTCACGCTGATTCTGTTGCGCCGCAATTACTAAAAGCGGGTTTTATTGACAAGGAAAAATCAAAAAGGCTTTATTCAATTGGGGATAAAGGCACAGTTAATGAAAGAAGAACGGCGAACAATGAAATAAAATCCATACTCGCAGATCGCGGCTACGATGGAGTGGTGTATAAAAACAAACAAGAAGGTGTCGGGAATAGTTTTATAGCCTTCGATCCTGGGCAAATAAAATCAGCTATTGGTAATGCTGGTGAATATAGCGCAGACAATGACAGTATTTTATACAGTCAGCCTGAAACTGTATTTGACGAAATTGATAAAACCACAAAATCGCGCTTTGTTGAAGAAGCACGGAAGCGCTTAGATCAAATAAACCCGAAAAATCTGAAAGAAAACACAAGGCCTGCATGGCTTGGCGCACTTACATTGCGCCACTTAGCAGAATTGGCCGGTGATACCTTGCCTCAAGTAGGAAGATATGCATCCATTGTTCAGAAAATGGGTACAGACAGAAACAAACTGCAAGAAGCTGTAGGCAAGCAGTCCGAACATTGGGAAAAGCTGCAACGCAAAGACCGTAAAGGCGCAGCAAAAGCCGTTGAAGTAATGCACGAGTCAACACTTGAGGGTGTTGATCCTGACAGCGAATACCGGCCATTGACGTTTAAGCGCGAGCGGTTAGAAACAAATGCCAAAGGCACTGAATCTATCCGGTGGGTAGATATGGCTGTGACACCAAAGGAAATAAATGCACAGATTGCCGAAATTGCCGAAGGCATGAAGGGCAAGGACAAGGCAACACAGAGTAAGATGCAGGCGCGCATTGATAATCTTGCAGAATTGCTCACACAAGAGCGGCGCAGACGTGAAGCCTACCCTAGGCTGGTAAATAAGTTTAATGCGCTTAGCGAGGACTGGAAGCAGTTATACCGTGATGTAAAGCAATCGTACTTAGATCAATCTAAGGCATATGAAGATGCTTTGGTAGAAAAGGTTGAGGCGTTGATTGCAGATGGTGCTGTAGCTAAAGCAGAAACGGCAAAAATCAGGCAGCATTTTGAATCGGCTCGATTGACTGGCCCTTATTTCCCATTGGCACGATTTGGTGAGTTTTGGATTTCCGCTACTGACACTAATGGCGAAAAAGCCTTTTTCATGTATGAGAATATCCAAGATTGGCGTAAAGGTAATGCTGAGCTAAAGAAAAATGGATACAAAGTAAATAAAGCCGGACGAAAACTAGATTCGTCACGACAAGCGGATGGAGTTAGCACCGGCTTCTTGTCCGACCTTATGGAAGTATTAGACACGGCAAATGCTGGAGAAGCAGTAAAGGACGATGTGTACCAGCTTTACCTTAGAATGCTGCCTGATTTGTCTATTAGAAAACACAACATTCACCGGAAAGGCACGCCAGGTTATTCTTCTGATGCGCTCCGCGCATATGCTGGAAATATGTTTCACGGATCATTCCAAATTGCACGGTTAAGGCATTCACACAAGCTGGATGATGCGCTTAACAACATGCGCCAGAGTATCAAAGATATGAATGACACCGACCCAGAGGAAGCCGTGAAAGCCACGGTTATGCACAATGAAATGCGCAAGCGGCATGACTGGGTAATGAGTCCTAAAGACAGCGCCATATCTAACAAAATTAGTTCGTTAGGTTTTGCTTGGTATCTAGGACTTACCCCTGCGGCGGCTTTTGTGAACTTCACTCAAGTTCCGATAGTTTCATTTCCTGTTCTTGCATCAAAGTTCGGCGTTAAAAAAGCCTTTAATGCTTTGATGAGCGGCACACTTAGAGCGACTAGAAATGTCGATGGCAATTTGACACGCGGTTTATCCGATGAAGAACAGGCAGCATTCAAGGTCTGGTATGAATCCGGCGCTATTGATCGCTCACTGGCGCATAACCTAGCTGGCTTGTCAGAAACAGATACACAGGCTTATTCACCTGCTTATCGCCGAGTCATGAATGGCATTAGTTTTCTATTTCACAAAACAGAAGTGATAAACAGAGAAAGCACAGCCTTGGCTGCATTTAACCTTGCCAGAAAACACGGCATGAGTTTTAACGAAGCGACAGCCTACGCTGAGAACATTGTCTGGGAAACTCAGTTTGATTACTCGAATGCCAATCGCGCTCGGTTCATGCAGTCTGACGTTGCCAAAGTGCTGCTAATGTTCCGTCAATACAGCCTAAACATAAGCTGGTTACTGTGGCGTAATTTCTATCAGTCTTTCAAAGGCGAAACGCCGGAAGTTAAATCTCTGGCAAGAAAGAAACTTGCAGGTGTGCTTGGCATGACGGCCGCATTTTCTGGAACGCTTGGCCTGCCTTTAATGTCGGTTATGTTCGGCGTAGCTAATGCAGCGGCAGATGCATTTGGTGATGATGATGAACCGTGGGATGCAGAAACAGCCTATCGTAATTTCTTAGCCGATCACTTGGGACAAGATGCTGCCAGAATCATTACCAGCGGCATTGTGGAGCCTTTAACCGGCGCGGAAGTGTCTAGCCGCACTAGCTTAGATAATCTGTGGCTGCGTGAGCCTGACAGAGAATTAGAAGGCGCTGCTTTGGCTCATTATTGGATGGAACAGGTAGCGGGGCCAATCGGCGGCATATTCACTAATGCGTTAAAAGGTAAGCAATTGATCCACGAAGGCCAGACAATGCGCGGCATTGAAGCTATGGTTCCCAAAGCAATCAAAGATAGCATGCGCGCTGTGCGCTATGCGACCGAAGGCGCGAAGACCTTGCGCGGCGACCCGCTAATGGAAAGCTTATCAATGCCTGAGTCGTTACTGCAGGCTGCAGGCTTCTCTCCAGCCAGATTAAATGATAGGTACGATGCTAACAGAGCCATTAAAAACTATGAATCTACACTTTTAACTAAAAGACAGCGGATCATGGATGCATATGCTATGGCTGTGCGCAATGGTGATAACGAACTAAAAAGAGAAATGCGTCAAAAAATCAATGATTGGAACCGCAAAAACCGCGACCTAAGAATTGATCACGACACATTGCGACGGTCTTTAGCCCAAAGAGCCAGATATTCAGACCGTGCAACGGCAGGTATCGTTGTAGATAAGCGCGTAGAGAAAAAAGCCAGAGAGCAAGGCAGGTTCGCTGAGTAGTTTATGTGGTTTTATCCACTTTAATAATAGCGCTTGTCAAATCCTTAGTTTGTGGAGCGCCCAGAAGGATTTGAACCCTCAACCCTCGGTGTAGAATACCGATGCTCTATCCAATTGAGCTATAGGCGCGATTGTGTATCCATCCGCTAAAACATCCTTGCCTCTAACAAAAACGACAGCCTTTGTCCCTTGTTATCGCATAGGTTATTAAATGACCGCGCTTGATTGCATACAGATAACTGCGACTACATGTCTGAACTACCTTGCGTTTTACTGCGCCACCAACATTGCTGCTTGAAAACTCAAACTCGGCGTCTATATTTCGGCCTGCGAAGCGCTGATTCCAGCGCTTTCTTGCGTGGTCACTGATTCTGAATGTTCTAGTGGCCATCCATTATATCAGAAATCATAAAAGTCAATGCGCCTACCACTTGAGATCGGCTTATTTCTTTTCCAAATGCCGCATAATTTGGATCTCCTTCTTCGTCCTCCCAAACGACTACAGCATATTGCGCATCTGTATCGCCTGACTCTATCCTGTCCGCTAACTGCCTCAAGCACGAAGGAACATTATCTATTTTATATTTGCGCCATTTAAGTATTGATCCCATAACTACCTTTCATTAGTCTATCACTTATGTAAATCAAAACAGCTTGCCTTTCATTATTTGCAATATATGAAAGGCAAGAATTAGTGCCGGATTGATAGCGCCAGTCCGGTGCTGGTGGAATTTCCGCGCTATCGCGGTTTATTCTTTCGGCTTCATCAAATCGCCGTTGACCTCATATCGCTTGCGGTCTAGCTCGCGCACGGTGTCGATTACATCGCTGGCATAAAACACCTCGGCCTGCGTGTAGTTTGCTTTGTACTCTCGGTTAATGATTTTTGCTTTGTGCTCGGCAGCTAGCCAGCCAAAGCCGTATGTCACAAACAGAATAGCAATTATCGCGCACGCGCCAAGCCCAAGAACACCTGTTATCGCACTGATCATGGGGATTAAACCATATCCAATACTGCTGTAATAAAGCAGCACACAAGACGCTACTAATAATATAACTGCCGCCATTAAAATATAAATCATAATCATCCTTTGTTAGTGCTAATGCTAGCTTTCAAACAAGTATTAGCGGTTATTGGTTGGCTAAAATCCCGTCTGTTATTTCAGACAATCGGTTAGCTTGTGCTGTAATGTCCTTAGCCAAACCGTATAGATGAGCGCCGACAGTTGATTTGGGTAGAGAAGGCTCGCAGGATGCATCACTTTCTACTTGTTTTGTATTATCAGGCGGAACAACAATCTGGGCTGTGGCTAAACCAAGCCTTTGTACTTTATCAGTTAATAGTGAAATGCTTTTTTCTAAGTCATTGATCTCACTAAAAGCATACTTACTTTCGCCGCATCGTGCTTTTTCTGCATCTGCGCGCTTTGTATCTTCATATCTCATAAATCACCATCCTGTTTTGTCGTGAATGAAAGGGATATCGTCGTCAGGCGCTTCGCTGTACTCATTGCGCGAACCGCCTCGGCCTTGTGGCTTGTTGCTATTTTGGCTACGTTCGTTGCTTTGACTGCTTGGCTTGCCTCCAAGCATTTGCATTTCGTTGGCGATTACATCGGTGCTGTAGCGCTCGACACCTTGCTTGTCTGTGTATTTATCGGTGCGCAATGCACCTTCGATATAGACTTGTGAGCCTTTTTTCAAATGCTCACCTGCAATTTCAGCGAGCTTGCCGAAAAACTTGATTCGCACCCACTCGGTACGCTCCTGCTTTTTGCCGTCTTTATCCTTCCATTCCTCACTGCAAGCAATAGAAATAGTCGTTATTGCTGCACCTGACTGTGCATAACGTACTTCTGGATCGTTACCTAAATTGCCTATGCCGTGCCATTTATTAACTGAACGTGCCATTTAATTTCCTTTTACGTTTTGGGTAGTTTTCTAAAGCGTGGTGTCTTGCGTGTTCTGAGCGCGTCATTAACTCTAAATTGCCTATCTGGTTATTCGCCCTATTTCCATCTTTGTGGTGCACAATTTCATTTTTTTTAAGCCTTCTGCCAATGTGCGCCTCATATTCTACTGATGACCCGGCTGGCAGCATCGCTGACAACGTGCTATTTATATCCTCCGAATGCCTACATAAAATCAAATGATCTACAAAATCGGCTAAGCAGGCATTTAACCTATCTTCCGGCACTTGTAAAAAATCCGTGACTGTCCGTATTTCGTAGCTGTCAGCCATCATCATTCTCCGTTAGTGTTGTCTTGTGTCGTGTAAATGTTGTTATATTTTCCGTTCATCATCTGCCTTTTTTTGCTTGTCTAGTGCATGTTCAAGGTGCATTCTGTCCATCATGTGCGTTTCAGCGATTTGCTTTAGTCTTACCATTTCACGGTTGGCTTCACCTTCGGCATGTTTAAGTCGATCAATTTCATATGTGATAAATGCGTATGGCTCTCTCATGTCTGGCATTTCATTCTCCGGTAGTGTGGTTGTTAAAACCCGTTAAATTCAGGTAGGTTTTCGTACTGTTCGATAGTTAAATAAATGTCAGTAAGCGTGTATATGCAATCACCTGAGTTTATAAAATCGTGGACTTCTGATGGCTTGACAACGCACCATCTACCGTCATATCCAACCTTAACAAAATGCTCTGTTTTGTGCTTGGCACAATGGGGATGATGATTACTTATAGGATACGTATCAGTATGGACTCGCGCCCATGATACGCACTCACAATTAAACTCACTCATGTCTGTCCTTTGTTGCTAATCAAGTTCTGTTTCTGTTGTCTCGTTTATGATGCGAGCACTAATACCCAGCTCGCTTATGTGACCATAGCCTGCTGTAAATTCATCTAGATGATTTTCAGATTTCAACCACGCTATATGTTTAATGTGGTCATCTATTTCATGATGCGGGTAGAAATTCCGCACGTATTCAGCTATAAATTCCTTAGTAAATTTAGACACATCAATCTCTACTTCGATTTCTGTTGTTCGAGTCACAATCACGGTTTTTTTCATACAAGCAAATTTATTTATCTCAATCACAACTCACCTCCACAGTATTCAACACTCGCCATTATTGTTCCTTTGTTGTGTTAGATATCGTGTGTTCGATCTTTATAATTTGTCGCTTATGGTCGTATGGTAATAATGTGGCAGGCCATCGAACAGCCAAGCCACCAACATGACACTCACCCCATGTTTTGTTGTCGTCAATGAAGCTACCATAATGTATCCGAGCGCTGGCATCATGTACCGCGCTAATAAATCGCATGCCTTCATCAACACTATCAAGCTCAATTGCCACGGGCGGCTTTAATCCGTGCGCTTTGAATGCATGGATGAGCCTATTAAAGTTGTCTATTAAATCTTCCATCATCACTCCTTGCTGTTGGGTGTTAGTCAATTCCAGCCACATCTTTTAGGTTCTGGACATCTAAACTAATAGCCTCTACTTTCTCGATGAATTTCATCGTGCCTTTTTCTATCGCCACATCTTTACCAGCAATTACTAATGCGTCTCTCACATTCAACATAAGCGATCCAAAAGTGATGCGCACAGCGCCATCTTTAATCATGTCAATCGGAAGATTGATAACGAGGTTTAACTGATGATCTTTTTGCTCCCTGTTAATAGAACTAACAAAGGTATTGGTTTGAGTTGTGCAAAACTCCTTCCACTCCCTGTAAGACTTATCATTTAATTTATCCTGCAATTCTTTAACTTTATTTATCATTTTAATCCTTTGCTGTTGGGTGTCTTTCTCATTTGAAAGCCTTTAGTAATGATTCAAATTCTTGTTTTGCGCCAAACGCACTAGCCGCCCAATCCACCCTGGCCGCCCTAGCCGCGCTGGCCGCATTAGCGTGCGCTATTGACCATCTTTCATCATCTGCCGGTACTTTTAAATCATGCAAGTTTCGCACTTCGCGCAAAGAAGATAAAACGGCTTCTGTATAACTGTCAGCCGTCTGCGCTTGAATTAAGTCAATCAAACGCTGCATACGATCCGCTGATATTTTGTGTAGAACGTCAACCATGTTTATACCAACCGGAATAGACTTATAGAACTCTAAATGAAAGGCTTCAGGATTTTTGATATTTTCAAATATCCAATCTTGCAAATGGATCAACCACTCTGGCAAGCATAGATGTTCAGCCACCACCGCATGGTGATCTGATCTAGAAGGGTCTAGGTCTTTTGCAAAGCACCCGACACTGCAAGTATCGTAGCTACCTCTAGCCAAGAGCCCTGCGGTTACGTGTTGCTGGGCTAATTGTACTGCTTCGTCTTTTAATAGCTGATTATTGTTAAAGCTGAGCATGATTATTCCTTTTTGTTGGCAGTGTTTGTTTACTGATTGCCATTATTGTTCCTTTGTTGTCTGTTCAATTAGCCTGCTAATGTCCCCAGTCAGTCTTTTAAATGCCCGAGCGAAAGATGCAGGCGATATTTGTTCGTATGTGTCAAGTGTTGAACTAGAAACCCCATACTCTCTATCTATAGATATCCGACCATCTTTATCTGTTTCAAAAAACACGGCGATAAGACCATCATCTGCATCTATAATTTTGAGATAAAACAACCAGTAATCGCTTTCTTTGCTCGGGCAAGAATAGCTATTGCGTGCTCGATAGCATTTACCTAGATACGGGGTGTTTTTTGATTTCCGCTCTATAGATTCAATTTTATCTAGCTGAGAAAGCAAGCTGTCTATTTCTTTTCTTAGTTCGTTTTTTCTCATCACTCACCGCCTTGTTTTAGCATTGCGTCCAGGAGCAGGTGCAGTCTTTCATCCCACACCGGCTCTGTTAAGTAACCCCCAGCCACTGGCTCGGTTAAAATAAATCCGCCGCCTTTCGAGCGCTCCACCTTCCACCCATCAGGCAGCAGGGATGGTTTTGCTCCCGTCAGGTTGCGCTTAATGAACACCCAGTCTTTATGCTCAATACGAATATCACGCACTGGCACATCGTTACCCGACTTAAACCGCAAGTCTGTGTGCTCAATAAATTTTCGTAGCTCGGTTTTTAATTCTTTACTCATCGCTCTTACTCTTGTTTTCCTGCACAGAATTAGAGCGACTGTGTTTATACTTATACGGAGGCGACCACCTAAGCATCGGCAGAAATTTTCTCTTTATGTCAAATATGTACCACGATAGCGGGTTTTCGCGACAGTGATGCAGGATATTCATCTCTACGCGGACGGGGTGGCGTTTATCTAATTTTTGCTCTACAAACTCTCTTAACGTCATCGATCTTTGATCATTCATTTCTTTCATCACACTTGCTCCATACTTATTACATAGTCGATGCTCTTCGATCCCAACAACCATCGACACGATGCCCAACTTATCTTTGGACTGAGCATCTTTCAGTGCGGATTTAATTTGTTCGTCTGTTAAGTTCATATCTATTCCTCAATGATTAGGACAGTCTTTATCGGTAGGCGGTAGCTCACTGCTCATGGTTAATCCTCTAACCGATGTGCATAGCAAGAATGGATTTTTCTAGTTGTGTCATTGAGACATTACTATCTATAATTTCTAATAGTCGATGCTCTTCTATTCCCGTAACCATAGAAACAATGTCTAATTTATCTTTTGTCTGTGCATCTTTCAGTGCAGATTTAATTCGTTCGTCTGTTAAGTTCATA
>Ga0224506_10000270_pt1 | contig 49130 bp, 103 predicted proteins | sample SF_Jan12_sed_USG_2_FD_169108 | JGI IMG/M metagenome (GOLD analysis project Ga0224506, IMG submission 169108) | Sediment microbial communities from San Francisco Bay, California, United States - SF_Jan12_sed_USGS_8_1 | ecosystem: Environmental > Aquatic > Marine > Sediment | place: USA... | reverse complement strand
ACATACGGCACATTCATAAAACCTGTGCAGAAGACCATGATAAGGACTTATGTTACTAAAGCATAGGCGTGAGGCCTAACGTGGCATTAACCAGGTGGCGCAACCAGACCCACTAAAAACAGACAAGCCCCTGCCACTCTGGTTGAATAAGGGGTTAAGTGGGCCGCTGGAAGAAAGGAGAGATCATGAAAGCTGAGGACAGAATAAAAAGTTGGTGCGAAGATTGGGGGCATTATGGGAGAGAACCTTTATTGGTGAAAAGAATGAGGGAAAAGAACCTGACAAACGAAAACATTGCTGATGTGCTGGAAATTATCGGCAATACTTGTATGGAGTGCTACGACAGTAAAAGTGGGTGTAGATGTTGGGATGATTCATAAGCCCACTTAACATGGAATTAAGCGTGCGGGGAACCCGTCCGCTTGAATGTTGGGTTAAATGGCATTGGAGTTGATTATGAAAAAATATAATATTATTTACGCAGACCCTCCTTGGAGCTACAAGTTTCCAGGGACAAGAACACAACAAGAAGATGATTATCCAACGATGAAAACTGAGGATATCTGCAAGATTGATGTAAAAAGCCTTGCTGATGAAAACTGCATAATGTTTATATGGGGCATTTGGACGAAACTAGCAGATATATTGCAGGTTATCGAAGCATGGGGGTTTGAATACAAAACAGTTGGGTTCGTGTGGGTAAAAACCAACAAAAGAAAAAATGTGAACCAGACTTCCTTTTTGCCGGAAGACAATTTTGCGGAGTTTTTTGGCATGGGAATGTATACAAGATCAAATACGGAATTTTGCTTGATTGCCACAAAAGGAAAGATAGAGAGACAGGACGCATCTATAAGGCAAATAATATATTCACCCATTCAGGAACATTCAAGAAAGCCTGATGAAGTTAAAAGCAAAATTGTTGCGCTTGTTGGAAACGTGCCTCGCTGCGAATTATTTGCAAGGCGCAAAACAGAGGGATGGGATGTTTGGGGCAACCAGATTGAAAGTGATGTGGCAATAAATGCCATTTAACGAAAAGCTAACCTGAGAGCGGAGGGGTTATGACAACTTGGAAGAACGAAGAGGGATATGAAACAAGGACAGGACATGGAGAAGACGAGCTACCAGCGAGTCCGGTTGAGCGTGGGGTTAAGCCGAAATACCGCCTATGCTGGTTGTGCAATAGGCAGTTTAGAGGCAACCATTTTACAGTAAGAACCATAGATGGGCACATACGGCACATTCATAAAACCTGTGCAGAAGACCATGATAAGGACTTATGTTACTAAAGCATAGGCGTGAGGCCTAACAGCCAAAATCAGCGGCTGGGCACCAGTCCGGCTGCATTGTTTGGTTATAATTATTTTCGCGTTGGCTGCGAAGCAGACATGGAGGGTTTATGATTAGATTAATGCACGATGATTGTATAAGGGGCATGAATCAAATAGAAGATGGAAGCGTTGATATGGTTTTGGCTGACCCTCCTTATGGCACAACTGCTTGTAAATGGGACAGCGTGATTGCTCTTGAACCGATGTGGGAGCAATTAAAGCGGATAATAAAGCCGAATGGTGTAATAGTGTTGACAGCGCAAACACCCTTCGACAAGGTTCTTGGCTGCTCTAATCTAGGAATGCTAAAATATGAGTGGGTGTGGGAAAAGACTGCAGCCACAGGACACCTCAATGCTAAGAAGCAGCCAATGAAAGCGCATGAAAAATGCTTGGTGTTTTCAGACATGTCAGAGGAAGATCATGCGAATGTTTTGGTTTTCTATGCCAAACAGCCGACATATAACCCACAGAAGACAAGCGGACATAACCCTGTTAATAGCTACACGAAACACACAATGGATGGAGACTGCTATGGCAAAACAAAGGTAGGGATAAGCGGAGGAGGAAGCACTGAGAGATATCCGAGGAGCGTTCTTTTATTCCCAAGTGACAAACAAAAATCTGCGCTTCACCCAACGCAAAAGCCAGTTGCCCTTATGCGATATTTTATTGAGACTTATACCAATGAGGGAGAGATTGTTTTAGACTTTTGCGCTGGGAGTGGAACAACTGGCGTAGCCTGTAAAGAGCTAAAAAGAGATTTCATCGGCATAGAAAAAGATGCTGACTATTTTGACATTGCCTGCAAAAGGATAAACGCTGAAAGTTGAGCGCGAAAAGGATTATAACCATATAATATGTAGACCGCTTGCGGAAGGAGGTATTATGTTAACTCATAAAATAACACCAAAACATGCAGACAACATGACCAGGGCGAGGCTTCGGGTCATTGAACTAAGAGCAGAAGAGAGGCCCCCGGATATTAACACTAGAGATTTCTACAAAGAGATCAACATAAAACAACATAGTCCTTCCGGTGTAAGGGAAGACACTATCTTCATGTTTATGGCCCATGACCGTAGAGACTCATGGAATGTTTGCGACAATGGTTTGATATTACTGAAGGATGATGGCCTAGTTAAGATGGGCACGCATAGATTTTCTTCATGGTTGGCAAAAGAAAAGCTGGATAATTACGGGAGGTTTGATGGGTAAGCGGCTAACAGGAACACCAAGGAGTAAAGTGAGGGCGGCAATACGAAGCCTATACCTAAGGAGCAGAGAGCGTGCGGCAGCTTTAAAGAATGCTGGATATTGTTGTGAAAATTGCGGGGTAAAGCAGAGTAAAGCCAAGGGAAGGGAGCAGAAGGTTGAGGTTCATCACCGTTCTGGTGGAATAGAGGTGTGGAATGAAGTAATCGACTTGATATGCAAGGAAATACTTTGTGACCCTTCTATGCTTGAAGTCCTTTGTCCCGATTGCCATGATGAGGAACATATTAAAAGGAAGATACTGGATGGATAAAGACACAGAGCATATCTACAACAAACTATTTGCACCTGAAACCCTGCCTCACGCTTACGAGGATGGGCATATACGCCATTTAGCGGCAACATTGATAGTTGGCCTCATGTATATATGGGTAGTGTCTATAATGGCTTCATATTGGATTGATTGCGGTTAACTTTTTTCTTGTATAATGCATGTTTATTTACTATTATACAATAATTCAAATTGGCTTATGAGGGTTCGGTGGGCCGCCGGTAATAGATAGCGCCTGTTACGTTATCTCCCCTCTTAGCTTCTTCACATAACCTTAACAGGAGGTGTCCAATGTCAAAGCAAGTCCAAATCATAATATTTGCAGACGGCAAAAGAATGGGGTCGTTCCCTCTTAGCCAAAAAGAATCACATCGGCATTTATTTAATCTGCCTGGTATCGAGCTATACAATGCTGATACTGGAGAGAGAATAGATAAGGGTAGACTATACCAACAATCCATTAAGGAGGATGAGTAGCCCTTGAAAAACGGTAACTGGATAGCCCTACATAAGGAATAAAACAACTAAACAAGGAGGAAAGAATGAACGACATTAATACGCTAGCAACGATGTTACTACCACTAATGGGAAAGGAGGACAAGGAGAAGATAAAAGATGCTTTGGTTGCTCACTTGATAGCCAATATAGGTGATATCAAGGTCAGGGAGCTTCTTTCTGGTTTATCTCTAACCAAGATAGTACAGAAAGAAGTAAATGAGCACCTTACGGCCAAAATAGTAGAAGCAATAAAAAATAAAAAAGACTTCGGTAAGCAATTTGAGAAAAATATTGATGGAGTAATTGAAAGAGAATTAGATTACTTCTTTAATGATAACCGTGATTTTATCCTCGACCATACTGTCTTGGGAGAGGCGATAACAGAAGTAATTGTTAAAAAGCTGAAATAACTTTTTAACCTGCTCATCTTTACAGGTGGGCAGTATTAAGAAGTTATTAAGGAGGCAAGATGACATATTCTGAAAAACTGAAAGACCCACGATGGCAAAAGAAGCGTCTACAGATATTGGAACGTGATGCGTGGGTATGCTCAGAATGCTATTCAGGCGTCAAGACTCTTCACGTACACCATAAGTATTACACTCCAAATACGGAACCTTGGGACTACGATGAATCTGCGCTTACAACTTTATGTGAAGATTGCCATTGCGGAGCTAGCCCTGATGAAAAAATAGTTGATGCCTATATGCGCATAATTAAAGCGTTATCTGAAGCCGCTGTAACAGGATGTAACAACAAGTAACGCGATGTAACAAATTGAGTATCCATGTAACATATTGTAACTTTCATGTTACTATCTTGTAACAACTATAGTTATCCACATATTGTCCATAAAGTTATCCACAGGGCAAGTAATTGAAAATAATAGATATTAATTTTTTTATTTACAGGGGGCAAGAAGTATGCTAGAATTGGTGTCAGGCAAGGCGGCGGTCTTTTTATGTTAAAAGAAAAAGACAAAACAGAGTTAGTATTTCTGGCCTATTGCCTTATTAAGGGTGGTTATCCTAAAGAAAACCTATTCAAGCGAATTTGTAAGTCTATCAAATTTGCCTCTCCTGATTCAAAACCAAAAGAAGTAGAGTCTCTTGCTAACGATATTTGTGAATTGGCAATAGATGGTAATACCAGTATAAGCTGGAGCCATGAGGTAGAGGAATGGATTGGCGGTACTTCTGGTTATTTCTCTCTACAACAATGTTATCACGAACTCCATGCTATCGATGCTAAAGACAAGACGGCCATTAGGGTTGCCATACTACGGTTTTGTGATAAGGGTGTACTTGAGAAGGATGAGAAGGTAAACGGTAGATACAGGAAGGTTAATAAAGAGCTTAATGTTATTAACTGGTGGGAGGCAGATGATGATGTATTGCCTATACAACTTCCCTTTGATCTACATGACAAGGTTAATATACCCCGTAAATCAATCATAATGGTAGCCGGTGTATCTAATCAAGGCAAGAGCGGATTCACCTTAGAGGTGGCCGAGAAGAACTGTGAGGCGTTCAAGATAAGATATTGTGCCTCAGAGTGGTCGCCTTCTAATCTTAGGCGTAGGCTAAAGAATTTTAAATTCAGGGAAGATAAGGCCAGGCAGGTAGAGTTTATAAGCAGGTCAAGAAACTTCGGTGATGTGATAGAACCTGACGGACTTAATATTATAGACTTCCTTGAGATACACGACGAAGCTTGGAAGGTAAGTGGACAGATCGAGGCTATATTTGATAAGCTGAACGAAGGCATAGCCATTATCTTACTACAGAAAAGCCCAGGTAGTACGTTTGGTAAAGGTGGGCACGGCACTATAGAAAAAGCTGCACTGGCCGTTACCCTTGATAACAAGATACTTCAAATCAATAAACTTAAAGACCCTGTAGAGGAGGAATGCAATATAGACGGTTTGGCTTGTAATTATGAATTTGGCAACGGTGGTAGATTGATTAAGGCTAGTGGATGGGGTAAGGTAGTTAAGGAGAAGAGAGCCGGTCAAGAGATAGTAACCATAGAGCAGCAAATTTGGGCAAATTCAAGAAAAAAGGAGGATAGGTTTGCATGGGACAAATAGACGAGTATAGCCATAAGGTGATATGTGAGATAAATGAAGGATACATTAAGGGTGGAATAACTAAGCTAAAAACTGAATACCCCGAAGCGTACGAATCACTTGAAAAAGAACTCACCGACAACTTTACTATTAAAGGTTTGGATAGATACAAAGAGCGATTAACTAAGGGGTTGAAGCAAGTAGGACATTGGAAGAATTAATATAATCAAGCACTTATCCTATGTTACCGAAACAATGTTCGGGAACAATAAAAAACAAGGGGCTTTTTAAGCCCCTTTATAACTTACGGGTATTTCTTCTGTCGTCTCCTCTCCATTATAGAAGTTAATAGAATCAACTTCCTTGCAGTTAATCTTTATGGTGCAGCCTTGCATGTAAAACATCAATACGATTACCAGTATAGAGCCGATCAATTTGAGTAGGTTAATCATTTTTGTCCTCCCTCTCTATCCTTATTTTACCGCATATCACATCTTCTATAATACGCAAAATGAATTGTTGTGTACTTGTATATCCTGCACGCCTAGCCCTCATGATTAAGGCTGTATTCCATCGCTCCCAAATATACCAACCTGGGATGATCTTTTTACGCTCCATTAGTTCCTCCTATTGCCTATATGCCAATAATCACAGAATCGGCATTTATAGGCGGTTAAAGTTTCATACGGTCTACCAGCCTTCTTCATTCGAGAAATGGCCTTGAGCGCAATCCTCGACGTTCTGAACCGCATTTTAGGCTTCTCGCCTCTACTACATTCCTTATACTCAGCCAAAGAGGATTTCATAAGCAACCCATATGACTACTGTTACGATTAAAAGACTCATACGGTTTCCCTCCCTTCGTCTTGTATTTCCTTGAGTTCATCTCTGTCGATATCCGCCATAGATATTTTGAAGCAATCCTTGCATATGCCGTGAGATATAAACGGCTTATCTAATGGCTCTTTTTCTGCAAAAACTATATCGCCAATTTTATAATGTGGACTTCTTTCTTTAAGTAGCCGTTGAAAATTACAGATCATATACATATTTCCCTCTCTTCCTTATCTCTCCTGTAATATTCATCAGACATTTAATAGGCACTATCACCTAAAGATTCCAGCAGATCATCAGCATATCTTATAGCCCGGCATTCCTTGCAGTATAATTGCCTTCCGTTAGTTGGGCGATAAGTACGCTTGCAATTAAGACATATTTTCTCCCTAAATGTCCTTGTATCGCCCTTTGGACTTTTAGGAAACTTATTTACCCTGTTGTTCCTCCAGGGATGATTTCCTCTTGACATAAATACCCCCTTTATTCTTTTATTTTGATACAATCCCCCCGCCTGAAAGCAAGATTGCCGTCAGGCAGGTTTAATTTCTCTTGCATGATCTTACAGGCTACAAAGAGCTGAACAGGTGTTACGAAGTCCGGCATACAGAATAAAATCTTTCCCTTGTAGTATATTTTAATCATTTAAACCTCCCTCTTGATATATTCCGTTTTCTTAACTTCTTTGCCACACCTTTGACAAATCGAGGTATTCCATGCGAGATGATAAACAGTAGACCCTTGCCCACATTTAGGGCACATTATATCCAACCCCTTCCTTGATACTGACGAATGATACTTACTTATGGTTTTCATTTTACCCTCCTCTTTGCTCATATTTGCTCGAAAGTAATGTTAGCTTCGATATTGATCCTGGCAGCTCTCCTGCCGTTCCATGTCGGGTTGCAATATTTTTTCTCCCATGCCTCAAAATCAGGCTTATCGCTTTCCCACCTTTTCGCCTCTCTATTCCAAACGAATCCTATCTTATTCAGAGCGTCCTTTGCTTGATAAGTATTACCTTTTGCTATATACATTTTCTTACCCTCCTTTATTAGTTTTAAAACCTTTTAATTGCCTTGACTACCCATTATTCAACCAAATAAGAGAGGCTTTCGCCCCTTCCTTTCATGGTTTGGGAGGTATCAATTTATTTTCATTGAGGCATTTAATGGTAGCACCATATAAACTGTGCCCCCTAGTGTCTTTATGATGTACAAGATCATACAACATATTTCGCAATGCCTCTGCCCTAGCTAGTTCCCGATTATACAAAACCGTCATATCTATTTGAGCCGGATCAACGCAGGCACAATTTCCAGGTAACGGGCATCCCCTTGGCTCTATCCCATTAATTTTATCACCTGTTATCACCTGATTCGTATACCAAGCATCAAAGCCAAATTCAGTCCCATATTTAGCCATCCATTTAATTTTAGCCTCGTTGTACTTGTTCATCATTTCCCTTATTATATTTGCGTTCATTTTTTTACCCTCCTTTATTAGTTTTGAAGCCTTTAATTGCCTTGACTGCCTACTCTCCGGTTGAAAATGCTATACGGTTTTAGTTACCCTCTGCCTTGTTTATGGCATTCAAAGCTTTCTTTACTGCTTCGGTTTGATTAAGCTCGCCGCCAGTGATAGCGCGAAAGTCTGCCCGATAAGATTGAAGGAGGTATTTTAATCCCTCCAGTAATTCGGGTGCCGCCGCCATTAGTTGGGCATTGGATAAGGTTTCCATCCACCTGGACGCCTCTTTGTTTTCCCAGACAGTGGCAATACAATCTTTTTCTGATTCAATCGTAACCCTTGGCCCCTCTGAATAGCCCTTAACTCTCCACGGTCCCTTGGTATACATTTTAGCACCTCCTTTCTATATGCTGTTTTTACGTTTCAGGCTTTCGAGAATGCCCTACAGGGCGTTTTCTCAATACACCCCCTAGTCACCCCTTGCCTTCTGCTTTGTTGATAACCTCTTGCAGGCTATCGGCTTGGCTTTGGTAAAACCTTTCCATTGGGGTCTCGCTTGCTACACCCTCGATCAATGACACGGCCTTTTTAAGCGCTTCCAATAGTTCCGGTGCAGCTGCTATAAGGTGGGCATTGGCTCTTGTTTCGTCTATCCTCTCTTCATAGCTGCCCCGCCCGTAAACAATTGCTATCGTTTGCCCGGTCTCTTCGTCTGCAACTATGCGTTGCTCGTGAATATTGAAGCTCTCGCTTGCGTACCACGGTCCTTTAGTGTGCATTCTAATCACCTCCTTTTGTGACATAAATATATGTGATTTGATTTAGTGTAATTTCGTTTGGTCTAGCTTGGAAATACTCTATAATACGGCAACCCTTAAATCTCTTGTCGAGTCTCCTAATATCAATTAAAAATTGTTTGCCTTTCTCGTTTCTTTCTACTTCAACAAGTACGTTGTTCTTTTCGCTTCGCATTCCGTATCTCATAATCATTTTTCATTCCCTCCTTTCGTTTTTAATCCTTTGGTTTTGGTGGTAAATATCTCCAGTGTGTCACATAGCCCTCTGTCATCTGGTAAGAATCGGGGCCATATTGATATATCTCTATCGGGTAGTCATCATCGGGATCGAAATCGTCATATTTTTTCGTAAAAATACCCGTAAACATTGCGCCACAAGACGAATACATTAGAACAATGTCTGATTCTTTTCGCCATCCCTCATCATTGCATAGCCTTGGCGTGCTGTCCTCTACTTTGTGCCAGATTTTCCTTTTTGATTTCTTCCACAGTCCAGGTTTTTCTGTAAAAGCTCTTTGAGGTGTCCATCCTTTTCCAAGTCGATTATAAACTGTTTTCCTTCGTATCTTGTAAATGGAGCATAGTTCTTGCATTGTCTTTGTCTCTCCATTAATCGTAAATAAACGGCTGGTCCTTTTGTTGAGAGCTTGTTCCGAAGTTGTGGCCCACCGGCAATTTTCGGGAGTGTAATTGCCGTCATTATCTATTCTATCCAAGGAGCGGTTTTCTGGTCTCTCTCCCATATCTTCTAGGAAATTCTCAAAACTATTGATCCACCTGTTAGAAATCAAAATACCCCTTCCACCATAATGCTTATAGGATGGATGGTTTTTGTTCAAGCACCTTTGCTTCATTGCCTCCCATGATTTATAGGCTGGCGTGTTTATCAATCCATGCGTAGTTGGTCGTCCCATTGTAAAACCTCCAAGTTTTTAGAGGATTATATATTAACCGTTGAAGTTTGTCAAATTCCCTGGGCACCTCCTAAGAGATGCGCAGGGAAAGGGATTAAGCCCTTATATAGTACGTTGATCCGTCGAAGTTTACTTCCATGTAGTCTTGCATGGCATCGTCTGCCGCAGCGTCATAATTGATGTGCATATGTCTATAAGGCCATTGCCCGGAATTAATCTCTTTTGGCATCTCGTAGCAATCATCTATAAGTTCCTCTATGTACTCCGTGAAGTAAGTATCAAGAATTAAGGTTTCTCCATAATTCCAGTCAGGAGAGCATTCTGCTTCAGCTTCAAGGCTTTTTAGCGCCTCAAGTTCTTCTTGAATAGCTGATAGCTCCTCCATATCTCCCGGCAATACTTCATGTACGTTTTCGGGGAGCATTCCTTCAAGCTCCTCAATCCTTTCTATTACGTCCCTGCTGTCAATCACGTCTTGCCCTCTTAAATCATCCATTGTCTTTCCCTCCATTAGTTTAAGTTTTAAAGAACCGCTACAACATACCCAGCTGCAATAAAATACTTCAGCAGTTCCATTTTTACATAATCAACCTTATTGTACTTGTTTAATACTTTAACCATGACAATTCACCTCCTTCCTGGTTCACCTGCTTATTGTCCTTTAAGTGTTATTTCTTTTTTTGTGTGAATATCCCCTAGTAAACGATTCCCCTTAGACGTTGGGTTGTACATTCTATTTTCGTCATCTATTGCAATTATAAAACACTTACCAGACTTAAAAGCAGAATACAAATAAACATGGTTTTCTTTTACATACCCCTCCCCTTCGTACTTGAAAGACATATTAAACTTTTTATCTAGGGTTTCGATTTTCCATTTCGGATCATACCTCCCTACTGTTAAAACATTATTAAACATTTTGTTTCCCTCCTCTTTCGTTTTACTTAATATAAATGCAATGCCGGTGCCAAGTTCTAAGACATCATAGAATTAACTTGTAAGCTATTGAATATAAAGGAATAATAAATTAATAGATTGAGTTATTCGATAAATTGGAATAACTGAAAAGTGACAATAATTGTCATAAGAAATAGTGGAAAACTAGGATAAACTCATATGAATAAAGAAGAAGATAGTAATTGACAATTTTGGGCACTGGTGTCATAATTCGTCACATGATTAATCCTGAACATTTAGCGCAGCTTACCTGCCAGGAATGCAGCAAGAGGGATCACTGCAAAGCGCCCTGTATATTTGTTGATAAGATAGCAGGCGGAAAGAAATCATGCAGAGAGTTAATTCCCCCACCTGAACCCCCCGAAACTGGCAGAGATTACAAAGAGGTACTAATCGAACTACAACTCTCAAGAGTTAAGCAATACACCATTGCAGATATAAGGGATATAAACGATATAAGAGTCAGGGCCATTGCAGCTATGACATATGCAAACATTAGCAAGGCAGATCAGGCAAGGATGATGAATATATCAGTTAGAACTATTGAGAGGCAGGCAGGATTGAAATAGTTTGTCGCAGGGTTTCCCAATGATACTATATACTTACATGAAATTATGTCGAGAATTGACATATATAAAAGGGGAAAGCAAGGCAGTTGCACTGCCGCAGCATAAGGGGTATACAAATCAATTGTTTTTAACACTGAATAAACCAGAATAATAATAATGATTGATCAATCAACTCAAATAGCAGTGGCAAACGAGATAGCACAAGGAACGCCTCAAAATGCTATAGCCGCACAACTAGGTATCAGTCAACCGTCAGTCTCACGAATCAATAACAAGCACAAAGACCTCATACTAACATTGCAAGCTAGATATATCGACGAAGGTCTCCCCCTCATAGTAGCTCGTAGTCTAAAGGAAATAACAAAAGCTCATACTCTTACAGAAGACCAACTATTCGATAAAGACAATCAGCAAGCACTGGCCAGGATAGATAAGAAAGAGGAGGCGCTACTTAAGGCAACCGGCATAGTCCCAAGTAATGCACCATCTATTCACGTACAACAAATATTCAATGATAATAGAAAAACTATACTCAATCCAAATGTGGCTAACCTACTGCATGGCCAGTTAAACGACATTATCGACGGAGAGATAATAGAGGATGAAGACAATGAATGAGGATAACCTTAGTAGGGAAATGAAAGGATATGCTAGTAAGGAAATGAAAGGATATCTCCCTGCGGGCTTCGCACACACTACGAAACAGTATCCTGGTAGCATGTTGATAACTTTCATTATACCCTGTGGATAACTCGATCATTACAATATATGGTATGGTCCAGATAGAGTACACAACATATAGTGGTTAAGAGTTAACATAATTAGTTTTTATCAGACATTGATACAAGGGGGAGGGGGAGCGGGACGAGGGATGGTAGTAGGTTGTTGGTATCTTAATAACATATACACACAGACACACATTTATTATGAGTATTAAGCAAGCATATATACAGGGTTACTCAGCATATAAGGAAGGTAAGCGCATTGAGGATAACCCGCATGTAGAGAGAAGGTATATGGATGCTTGGAAGCTAGGATATATGGAGGCGAGGAATGTTTGATTATCATCAGAGGCCGTTGGATAAGAATGGATGGGATAGGTGGGACAATATCAAATGGGAAAAGGAGAGTGGCGATGAGGAAAAATACAGTAGTGAGGAAGAAAAGGACAGTAGCAGCAAAAAAGAAACTAGAAAAGAGTAATTTGGCTAAAAGGATTAAAGCTGTAGGCGCTGGTGTCGGCATGAGTGACCGTCAGAGGCGAAAGGTGATGGGCAAGTAATTTGATTAGCGGGGGACGATAAAGAAACCTAAGGGGAGGAAGAGATAATGCCATACAATGTATTTGGCGACATTGAAAAGAAGCCAAGGAAGGGTAACGGGAAGAAGAAAGAGAAGAAGAAACCTAGTATGCAACTTCCTATTTACAAGGGTCAGCCTACTAAGCCCAGAAAGAAGCTCACTAAGTCTAAGGGGAGGAAGAAGTAATGCCGTTCAACATATTTAACAAAGGTCCGAAGAGTAAACTTGTTACCAAGAAGAAAAAGACTAATGGTAAGAAGAAGAAGAATGGTAAGAAAGAAAACGTTACCTTTGGTGTTAAGATAGGGAAGGGTGCCTCAGATGCCATCAAGGAACGTAAGCGCAAGGAGCGCGAATACCTTAAAGAGTTAATGGAGGACTAGATGCAAGTATTTGACGTACAGGGTGATGCCGGAACCCCTGAAAATATAACACCAACAAGCTCTACTGGAATTACCGCCGCTATTAGACATCCTACGTCTGGTAAGTATAAAGGCATGACGGCAAAGTCTGCGCTGATTACCTGTGAGGCCGGTGATGTTCATATGACACTAGATGGTACCGCGCCAACTGCCTTGGCTGGAACAAACGTAGGGCATGTACTGTATGTGGGCGATAGCTACGTTATAAGAGGGCAAGAGAATGTGAAGAACGCCTTGTTTATAGACCGCGTTGCTGCTACGCCTGGAATCATTAAGGTAACTCCCTTCTTCTGATGGCAAGGTATATCTACCAGGGAACGTGGAAGGATGGGAATGGGCGGGTAGTCACTTCCGGCACTGTTAGTGTGTACCTTGCAGGGACCGCTACTGCTGCTAGCGTGTATGTGGCTGAGGTTGGAGGTAGTCCTGTTAATTCCGTAACGTCTGATTCTACTGACGGGAGCTTTTCCTTTTGGGTGGATGATAGTGATTATGCTCAGACACAGAGATTTAAGATTACTCTATCAAAGACAAATTTCAGGAGCAAGAGTTATGATGATCTTGTTATATACCCTGTTTCAGATGTAGCTTCAAATATTCAGTTTACTACCGCAGGGTATACCGACAAGACTGTAGAAGATTTAGTTGATGCTGGATATGATCTAAATATTAAGCCTGGGACTATCTTTGGTGGCGCAAGTAATACGGTAGGGCATACTGTCCCTAATGTGGCCGATGATACGTTTACACTAAATGCGGCAGCACAGACATTAAGCAACAAAACACTTACCCTCCCTCAGATTAATGACACAAGCGCAGACCATCAGTATATTTTTACTGTAAGCGAGTTAGTTGCCGATAGAAATGTAAATCTTCCATTATTGACTACTAACGATGAGTTTGTGTTTAAGGACTTCGCTCAGACCTTAACAAATAAGACTCTTAGTACTGGAACAGTTATTTCTTCCGGTCCTACCATGTCTTTGGGGTCGGATGCAGATGGTGATATTTATTATAGGGGTAGTGGGGTTTTAACAAGACTTGCTAAGGCATCTAACGGAGATGTCCTTACTTTGGCGGCAGGCATACCCTCGTGGACCACTCCGGCAGGGCTTACAACTTCCTTTACTTCTACCGAACAAGCAATAACGACCGCAGGTACCCTTACCTTGGCTCATAGCCTTTCTACCGCTCCAAACTTAATTCAAGCAAAGATTGTCTGCAAGACCGCTGAACTTAATTATAGTATAGGGGATGAGGTTATAGTCAATAATCACGAAGGAGGGAACAGTGAGGGTAATGCTATAACATTTGATGCTACAAACGTATATGTTAGATATGGTTCAGCCGGGGGCGGTGTTTACTCCCTACTGAATAAAACGACGGGGACGAGCGCATCCATAACAAATGCAAACTGGAAACTGGTAATCAAGGCTTGGGCTTAATTAATTGGAGTTAACCGACGATGCCGTAAAGCAAATGAACGACATGGAGAACCTTCTGTCTTTCCAGAGGTCTTCGTGGATATTTAAGAAATTTGTTAATTGTCATCATAGAATTATAGCTCTTTTTACAGGTAATCAGTACGGTAAGACAGGTGGTGTTGCTTATCAGTATGTTTTAAGGATAATGGGTCTTCACCCTGTACCTAAGAAAAACGTCCTGTTCTTTGAATGTGCCAGTAGATACTGTCCGAATGGACACCGGCATACGGTTATGCCAAAAGATAAGCTCTGTGGCGATTGTGGAGAGGAAATAAACGAATTTAGCGGACATAACTACTCCATAAAAACCAGACCTGAAGATAATGTATGTACGGAGTGTGGAGAAAGAATAACTATCCATAAACGTAAGACAAGAACCTTCAGGTTTTGCGCCGAGAATCTTCCGAGCGATAAAGGCGACACAGGTAGTGCTAGTGATTCTTCGGAAACGAGAAACACTACCTACCCTGAGTTTAAGAAGTGGTTGCCTTCGTTTTTGCTTAAAAAAGGGGGGGACATAACGGCAAGAAATCCGTCAATGAAGATCCTGGACCCTAACGATGGTATGGTTTTTGGGTTGAATGCAGACGGAACGCCGATGGAGTATGTAGGCGGGGATATTGTGATAGATTTCGTTTCATACAATCAATCTACACTGTCAACAGCCGGTGTTCAAAGGCTTAGCATATGGGAGGATGAGGAAGCTCCCCTAGAGTTCCACAATGAGCAGCTACCAAGACTTGTGGCAGAAGATGGAGATTTGATTATATCTCTCACGCCTGCTAACTACATAACTTGGACATATGACGAGATATTCGAGAAAGCAAAGGTGTATTTCAGGTCTAAAGCTATATGCGATTTTCTTAGCAAAGAAGATGACAGGGTTAAACAGATAGAGCATACCGACAGCACTAAGAATATAGCGGTTATACAGGCGGCTACAGACGACAACCCCACTCTAAGTAAAAGCGTTATCGAAGAACTACTTGGAGACATGGATGATCCAGACGTTAAGGCAATAAGGCGGTATGGAATATTCAGGCAGGTATCAGGAAGAATATTTAAGGACTTTGATTATCAGACTCATGTAATAGAAAGCGAGAGGCACTTCCCTGATGGGATACCGCATGATTGGGTTCATGCAAGAGGGATAGACTTTCACCCTCAAACGCCTTGGGCGAATGGGTTTATGAGCCTTTCACCGGAAAACGAAGCGTTCATATGGGCAGACATGAACATATCTCCAGAGAAGTTCACAACAAGAGAGATAGCAAGAGAGAATGCAATAATGGGTAAGGACTACAAATTTACCCTTAACTTGATCGACCCATTATCCGAAGCTACGCAGAAAGATACTGTAACGGTTTTGGATGATTTGAATAGAGTGTTTCACGAACTTAAAAGAGAAGGCATAGGGTGCGGTGGATTCTGGCAGACATGGGACACTAAGGGCGAAAAAGGCCGCGATGAGATAAGAATGCGCCTTAAGAACGCTAAAAGGGTTGGTGTTCCATTTAACAACAAGGTAGTGGAGGATGGAAGAGAAAAGAGACTCCCTACTATATGGGTTTTAGATACAGCCAGAACTTCAGCACAATGGATGAAACAATGGAGATGGGAAGAGTGGGCAAATGCGAGGGATAGAAGCATTAAGGACCAGAAGAACGTCCCTCAGCAGAAATATTCGCACCTTAATATGGTATACGAAGCTATTTTTAAGCATCCCGCTTTTCGGCCTCGTATTAGTTCTTATTATAACGAAAGACAGGCTCCACGATACTTTCAGGGAAGGGCTTAAATGGCGAAAAAAGACGTAGAAGACCAGATCACATCTATCGTTATAGACAACGAGTACTTTACTGCCAAAACAAACAGGCAGTATGATAACGAAGAGTACGAATCGTTTATAGACCTGTTCGACGCTGAAAGGTCAGAGAAAGATTACGACTGGATGAGCGATATTAGCCTTCCTGAGTTTACTTCTCATATGCTGACCCAGAGTTCCATAGATGTTGCTCAATACTTTAAAACCAGAGATTTCATAGAGGTTTATGTAGAGGATGAAGGAGATGAAGCCAAGGGTAGTGCTGATGCGGCAAAAGAACTTATCAACAGGACGCTTAATCAGAAGCATCTTCACCATTACCCGAAATATGTTAGGGCTAAAACAATCAATCATCTCGTCGGAAGCGTATACCTCGAATGCTGGTGGGAGCAAGAGCTTAACCCTATGGTGGTGGGGCAGGAAGAAAGGATAGTAGACCTTGATGTAGACGAATTAGGCAATCAAATCACGGACTTAACTACTCAAATACCTGCAAGGGGCATAGAGGTTGTTGACATAGAAGAAGAGGTTCCGGTTATAGACAGGTTTAATTATGATGTTATAGACCCAAGGAACGTATTTACTGATAATTCTTACGTTTATACGCTCCAGGATAAGCCGTTTATCATCATTAGAAGTGAGAAAACACTTAACGAATTGTATGTAGACGCTGACAGGCATGGCTATTTTAACCTTGACAAATTGGTAGACAAGGATACCAAGGAAGATATAGCAACCGACGAGACTGAAACATCTAGCGAAACGTACAATAAGGAAGATGAACATATAAAGATCAACCTCAAGGGCAATAAACCCTTCGATATACTCAGAAGGTATGGCTTGTTTTGGGTAAAGGTAACGGAAAGAGACGGAAAAGGCGTCCCTGTTAAGGCAGAGCCTGGGATTGATGCTGATGGAAACATCTTGAAGAGTGCCGAGCTTCAGGAAACCATCATTACCCACGCTGTTTCCGGCAGTACTAAGGTTCTGATAGGATTTAACCTTACTCCTTACCTTGATGCAGACGGCGTACCTTATAAGCCGATCATAAGAGGTCTTTGTTACGTTCATCCCTCAAGGGATAACGGCGCTGGAGACGGTAAGTATAGCCGTGAACTACAGATTGCCATAGACGATACGTTCAACATGAGCAATGACAGGGTTAGATTGGCGACCATCCCGACATTTAAGGGCAAGAAGTATGAGCTTGATGATAATGATTCAGTCTATATGGAGCCGGGACACACTATTCCTCTAAATCACCCTGACGATTTGCAGGAAATAGTTATCTCTGACAATATTAACGGGTCTTTACAGCAGCTATCAATGCTTACGGGTGGTATGGACAAGGTTATGTCTATTTATCCTACCACAATGGGTTCTACGCCCGTTGCAGCCAGTACTACGGCTACGGCGGTGGCCGGTGCAGAGTCAAGAACGGATATGAGGTCTAATTATAAGGCCATGACGTTTGAAAATACGGCTGCATTTGAGCTTTATTGGATGATCCAACAGATGACGTACGCTTTTGCCAAAGAGCCTACAGCAAGGAAGCTGATGGGCAACAAGCTGAAAGACTTTGACCCAAGAAAAGATTACTACTATAGGCCCGTAAGTGCCTCTATAGAAACAGATCAGTCTAAAGACATTAAGATTCAGAGGGCAATTCAGCTTTACGGGTATACGACTAATGTTCAACATCCTGACGCTGTAAAAGTAATAAACAGCCTACTTAAGAAGGTTTACGAGCTGTGGGGTGATGAATTTGTAAATATTGCAGGCAATTTGTTTGACGAAGCAGTGCCTATGGAGCAGGGAGCGCCTGTTCAGACAGAAGGTATGGCTTTACCGACAAGTAATCAGTCTGGTTTACCTCAATCAATGGCAGAACAATCAGTTAGAGGAGCGATGTAATGGAAAAGCTAAGCACAGAATCAATCAATAGGTTCCTGCAAACGTCTGGGAAGAAAGCCGCAAGGGTTCTCAATACTTTGGGGAAAAATCAAGCGTTCATGTCTGCAATAGAGAGTCCGGTAGGGCAGGAGCTTATGTCGGATGCACTAATCAGGATGGAGGGTTTGCTTGATAAGGTAATAGATGAAACAGCCACACCACAAGAGAAAGCAGAGTTTAGAGCCTTGAAAGGAATCCTCTTGGGATGGGGAACAAAGATAAATAGCTACCTTATTAACATACAAGAGATAAATAAATGACTCAAGAACAACAGGATAAACTAGAGGATTTATTGGAAGAAATGGGATTGACCCATGAGAGATACAATGGTAAGATAGTTCTTAATTATCAGCATGGTAGAATAATTTATTACGGAAGAGAAGAAACCCTAAAGCTAACCGAAAAACGGAGGTAATAATGGACGATATTTATAATTCAACACTTGGGTCGCCACCAAAAACTTATTTAAAGTTGCCCGAATTAAATACTGATAGTATAAGAAAATCAAGGCAAGTGATAAAGCAATTCAGGTCTTCATGTTCAGGGATCAATACAAGTATGCCAATTTGTTGTGGTGAGCAAATGCATTATGAGGGTGATAAAGTAAAGTGCAAAAAATGTGGATTTGTAGGCGAGATAGAGGGGGTAGAATTTATTGATGGCTAACCGAAAAACGGAGGTGATATGGATGAAAAAGATAAGGTTATTGGCAAGATATTAACAAGTGATTTAACATTCGATAACCCTGATGACGCATGGGAACACTATATAAAATTATATACTGATTTTTGCACATGGACCAGAGGATATAAGTATTGGAGGAAAGAGCCAGAATTACATGATAGGATGGACCTTGAGACAAAGAAGGTAGAATACATGGTAGGCTCAAGAATGACACTATCAATGGAAGAGATACCAGAAGATACCTTGAGGGAGCATAACGTGAAGCCTGCTAATTTTACTTATAACGGGATAGGATACAACTGGCAAGATTATAGCAAGTAAATAAACTAAATATTTAACGACTAACTGAAACCCAGAGGTCGTATTAATGCTAGCGCATTGGTACGGCCTTTTTTATTAAATTTAAACAGGAGGTAGTAAATGTCAGAAGCTGAAGAAGCCAGCCAGCCAGTTAGTGATGAAGAACTGGATAGGGCCGCAGATGAAGCCGTAGGGGTCGCTGAAGAAGCCACCGAAGAGGAAGTAATTGAAGAAGAGTCAAGTGAAGAAGAAGAGGCTGAGGAAGAACAGGAAGAAGAGATACCTGCGGAACCTGATGCTGAAAAGGAAAACGCTGAGAGATCAAAACTTGGTAGAAAGGTAAAGGAACTAGAGGCGCAACTAGAAAGGCAGTCTATCGAAAATAACGAAAGACTAGCCAAGGCTCTTGAGGCCATCAATAATTTGACGGCCAAGGAAGAGCCGGAAGAAGATGATTTTATTATGCCTGAAACCAAGTCTGAGCTTCAAAAGCTTATAGACGAGGCTCTTGAAAAAAAGGAGCAGGCGAGTAAGACGGTAGCGGTACAGAAAGCAGAGCAATATACGAAGGATTATGTAGATACAATGAAAGACCTTGTGGCCGATGAGGAAGATGATGTTAGGGAGGAGATTATTGCCCGTCTTAAAACGGAGGAATTCAATGTACGTCATTCTGATAACGGTTCAAGGGATGCAGCTAAAAACATTAAGAATGTAATTAAAAGCCTTGCTGTGAAGAAAAACGTTATCCCACTGAAAGGCGAGAAGCCTAGAGCGCCCCTTGGTGGGGGTGGTAAAGACAAGGTTCCTGGGAGAGAGCTTAAGTTGCCTAAGTTGAGCCAGGAAGCAAGAGATTTCATTAAGGCTACAGGCATGAGCGACGAGGAAGCAGCAGAAGCTTTAAGCGGAGAAGCCCCCGCATATATAAGGGCTTAATTTGGCTAGAGCAAGAGACAGGGGCCGTAGACTACCACGGCAATCTAAAACCATCCCTCGAAAAGGAAATCCTGACAGAGGCAATGGTTTAGACGATGGTAGGTATTACCGCTGCTGGCATTGCGGATTCCTGGCGTGTAACGAAGATAGGGATGCGTTGGGAGATGGTCAAAGTGGAAATGGTGTATCGCACGAAGATTACTATAACCCTGCTGTAGGAGGTTCCTACGACGGAGACCCTTTAAATAGCGTTACTGTTTTGGGCGGGAGTATAGAACATTTTCACGTTACACTAGAATTAGGTTCGGACGGGGAACCTAAAGGAATAAGGCACGATTTAAGACCCGTAGTAAACAGTGGTTGTCCTTTCTGTGGCTCTTTGAACTGGAGAGGCGACTACTAAACCATTAAACATTTGGAGGTACAAAATGGGCTTTAGAGTAGTTCACAACGGTTGCCAGCCTATTTGGGCACCACTAATTAATACCGATACTCTCTATAATGAGCAATTGGTAGTAGTTGGCAACGAAGGTGTAGCGCCTTTGGCTGCTGCAACTGGTGCTGGCGATACAACTGGAAAGCAAGTTCCCTACGGCGTTGTAATTGGGAACAATCTTAAAACGCCGACATTTGATTCAACGTACAATACGGACAAGATTCTCTACAAAGACCCGTCTTCTGCTGGTTCGGAAGATTATGTAAGCGTAGAAGGTCCGTGGGCAAAAGGTGACAAACAGGCTATGGTAAAGATTGACCTCATTACGGCTCAGACCGTTCTTAGGGCACCTCTTTATACCGATACGCTTGGGACCGCACCTACCGTAGGTACTCTTAGTGGTACGCCTACTACTGTTACCGCAACTAGTTCCGCTGTAGAAGAAGCTGGTGTAGCAAGTCTTTCTACCCTTTTTGTACGGTCTGGCGATCAGGCTGGGGCATATCGGGTAACGGACGATACTTCTACCACGGCTCTTACCTGGGACTTGCCGCTTAATGCGGCTCCTGTTGCCGGAGACACTGTAGTAAGGATTAATCTTAGGCCGCAAGGTCTTTCTCGTATGCAGATTGGGACAGAAGCCCTTTTCGTTGATACGGGAGCTACGGTAACTACTAACTATTTCCTGATTGATGTAATCAGGCTGGATCTGAGAGAAGCAGGGCGCGAATACGTTGAATTCCGTTTTCATCCCTGTCATTTCGATTCAGTAAGAACATAAGAGGAGGTTAAACAATGGGTAGTCCATTAGATAGTTCTCAGTTTGTACGCCTTCTTGACAAAAGGCTTAAGGATGTAGGTGAAAGGCGTCACAAGGAGCTTGCCTCTATGATTCCTACGTTCTTCAATGTAATGTCTTCTGACAGTGCTTGGGAAGAGTTTCTTGATATCGGGGCGGTTCCTGATATCCCTGAATTCAATGGGAAGATTTCCTACCTTCCTATTTCTCCTGAGTTTCACAGGAAGATTGAACACAAGGAATATGCCGGTGGTATAATGGTAGAGCGGAAGCTTATTGACGACAAGAAGTATGCTGTTCTTGACGCAAGGGCTGCTGGTCTTATGGAATCCGCTGGTAGGTCAAAAGAGAAGCAAGCTGTAAGGCTTTTCGCTAACTCAGCTTCTAGTGCTTTTGACTTCATGACTAACGAAGAGGGTGTAGCTCTTGTTTCTAGCTCTCACGCTTCAAGGTCTGGAGCCTCTACTGCTTCTGGTTTCGATAACTCTGGTACTTCGGCTCTCAGCAAAACTGCTGTAGCTGCTACCAGGATTCTCATGAGGCAGTTCAGGAACGATATCGGTGAGCGTATTGAAGTTGGGGATAATCTGGCCCTTGTAGTGCCGGACAACCTCGCTGATACGGCTGACGAGCTTGTAGGCACTCCTAAGGGGTATGAAACGGCTAACCACACGAAGAATAACCAGTACGGTCGGTATGAGGTTATTCCTTACCTTCGTCTTGATGACTACGATACCAACAACTGGTATATGGTCGATAAGGACATGATGAAGCGTGATGCTGTATGGTTTAACCGTGTAAATCCTGAAATTGAAAATACGGTAGACTATGAGACGAAACAACTCAAGACTAGCGTATACTACAGATGTTCCTATGGGTATAGGGATTGGAGATGGATTTACGGCCATATCGTTAGCTAACACTTAACCGGAGGGTCTTCGGACCCTCCTATTTTAGGAAAGGAGACCAATATGGCTGATCCAAGTAAATTTGATGGCGGTCTTGAGGTAGGGACTGAAGTTTCTCCAGTTACCGTATGCGATGCAAGTGGGAACCTATATCAAGCAGGGGTACTGATTTCTGCTACTGCCGCTGAGATTAACGGTGCCGCTAGTATTTCTGGCCGCGTTCAAGAACTTACTGTAACCGGGAATGTTACGGCTGGCATCCAGTCTGTCGAGCTAAACCATGCCACGGTGGTAGTGGCAGCTACTATAGCTGATGCTTCTAATCACCAGGGCTTGTTTATAGTAAAAGACACAAGCGCCAGTGGAACGGCTGCACATACCCTTACACTTACGGCAGGTACGTTTAACGGTACTAACAATGTAGCAACTCTTAACGCCCCTAATGAGGCATTGGTTGTTTATTTTGATAGTGCTGGTAATGGTACTATTGTTGAAAATGTAGGTGCTGTAGCATTGTCATAACTAAGCGGGGGCATAACGCCCCCGTATTTTTAAAACAGGAGGATATATATGGAAGTATTTGGTGAAGTAGATAAAAACTCGAAAGGTGGTAATGCTTCGGAATATCCGGCATGGTATTTTGACCGGCATATTGATGAACTGAAAGAATCTATTGCAAGTCTTAAAAGATCGCTCGATATGGGGCTTATCCCTGCCGACAAAGTTCCTGTACAGCGTCAGGACATGGCTAATAAGCAAGAAAAACTAGACACTATTTTGAAATCGAAACCAAAGCCTAGCGATGCAGAAAGAGACAAGCTTTGGAAACTATATAAATCTCTTGGTGAGAAGATCAGCGAATCAATGTATACCCGTTCGGAGATGCACATGGGTATAGTAGACGCTCATACTGAAGCCAGTAGAATGACTCAGCCTTGCATTACCCTTAACCCTGAAGAGGCTTCTATTGCTAAGTCTTGTGGTATTAAGATGGGGCAAGACCGTAAGGTAAGCCGAAATCAGGCAGCAAAGCCTTTTAAGATTCTTGGCAAGCTTCTTAACGAGCCTTCAAATATCGAGGTTCTAAGGCGTGATAAGGTTGCAGAAGGTAACGCAACCAGGCAGGCCGTGGCTGCATAATGGACGGAAAGGAATTACTGAGAAACCTAAGACAGATTCTTAATGAAGCCTCTGATTCAGGCTTTATAGACACTAAAACGTCTTATGATTATCTGAATCAAGCTGCTTATGAATTTATCAGAAGGACTAAATTCTTAAGAGCAAGTCAATCAATCACCACTGTTGCTAATCAGACAGCATATGACTTGAATGCAGACTTCATGGAACTGTATCTTAGGGATGGTCAGAATATTCCTTTCATAAGCATTAATAACGGGTCTACAGATCAATATATATTCTGGAGGGACTATGAGGATGTTGTGTATGAAGGCAATACAACTCCTGTAGAGATACCGGGATTCTTCACAATACTTAATAGTTCAACACTTGATACCAGAATATCAAGTACTACCACAAGTGCTGGAGCGGCTAGTGCAGGGGAATCTACCTTAACTGATACAGGGGCCGACTTCTCTGATGTGAGTGCTGGCGATATTGTCCACAATATTACCGATGGGTCTGATGGGATAGTTCTGTCAAAGACTTCATCTACCGTACTCGTTACGGCCTTGTTTGGTGGTACGAATAACGATTGGACTTCTGGTGATAGTTATGTAATCCAGCCACAGGGTAATTTGCAGATAGTCCTTGACCCTGCTTGCTCTGTGGCTAACTACACCATTACAGTTCACTACATACAGAGACCTGCACCAGTTTATAGCGATTATGGGATGTTTCGGGTGCCATCTCAATACATGGACTCACTCATAAAGTACGCAGCATGGTTATATAAATATAGGGATAGGGAACCTAATTATGGTGATGCGTTTTATGCACACTTTGACAGGCAGGTCAGGACACAAGCTAATACCATTAATGGTACTTTGCGCCGTAATGATGTTAGCGTCAACCTTAAGGCTAGACGTAGAGGAAGATTTAGTGGCAGATGATAAACCGCTCATACCTGTTGAGGTAGCCTTAACTGGAAAGCTCATTACCGGAGAAGATGCAACCGTAATAAGCCCAACAGGTGAGGCTAACTTTCAAAGCCTTAAGAATATGCGTTATACCGATACTAATCCCAAGAGTATTGCCGGTATGACAAAGATTAATACTACGGCACTGTCTAGTCATCCCAAGATTAGAAGCGGTATCCACTTCAAGAAGGATCAACCCTCAGAAAACCACGTCTTAGTTCAGGCGTTTAATTCTGGAGAGACAGAATCAAAGGTATTCCAGAATACAACAGCAATACCTAATACGGGAGATTTTGCTGCAACGGCATTGCATACAGATTCGTCAGGGTCCAGTGTTGGTGTGTTTAGTAAAGCCTTGGCTGGCAATATAGCTTATTGTAACGGGAAGGAGTCTCTTGTCTGGGGCGGGGATGAGCATTTTTCTAGTGGGTTCGTAAACTATAACCCAGATGGAAATTTGTTTAAAGACTACACAACGGCTACCCAGAACACCCTTACTGATTCACAGAATATAGCAACCCTTACTACGGTTGGTTCTGGCACTCCACAAAATACCACGTTACTACTTCATCTTGACAATAATGTAACAGATTCGTCCCCAACAACTCCGCATACGGTAACGAATAACAATGTTACATTTACCACGTCTGCAAAGATGGGTACACATGCCGCTACGTTTAATGGCACTAACGCATATTTAACAATTCCAGATAATGCAGACTTCGATTTTAGCGGCGGGGTTTTCACGGTAGACTTTTATATTAAACCTACGGCTGACGGGACCATATACTCACATGCCACAGATGCTAACAACTGGTTTAGAATAGCGTATAGTTTTAATAGAATTATCGTTGAAATTAATATAGCCGGTGTTACCACGACGATATTGGGATTAACCAGTACAACCAATATTGAAACCGGTGCATGGCACCATGTAGAAGTAACTGAAAACGGGAACGACTGGTACTTATTCGTAGACGGGTCTCTTGTTTATTTCAATGATGCCACAATAACCGGAGCAACGAGGGCTGCAAATTACACAGGGACGGTTTATATTGGGGCTTTCTATAACGGTGCTGTTCTATCAGACTATATTACCGCAGATATAGATGAGTTCAGGATAGGGAAAGGTACCGCCCTGCATACCGATTATTTTGATCCTAGAAATTCCGCTTATGGTACAGCGGCAGCGTACGTAATGGTTGGTGCTGTAAGGCCAATAAAGGGTGCTAAGTTTTATGTAGGCACAGCTAATGCAACCGCGAGTAGCGTTAAGGTTGAAGAATGGCAAATATCTTCTTCCGGCAACATAACAACAGGATATTGGGTTGACATAGTATCCCCTACGGATGGGACTGCTTCGGGAGGCGTTTCTTTAGCGCAAACAGGAAGTATAACATTTTCCGACACTTCTGCAACATCTAAACCGAGGCTCTTCAATAACACATACCTCTATTGGTATAGGTTTACGTTTTTATCCGTAGATAATACTACCACCATATCTCAACTTACACTTGATATGAGTATGCAGCAAATAAGGGATTTGTGGGACGGTGAAACAAGGCAGGAATTGTCTTTTGTGGCGTATAATGGAGCAAATAAGTACGATAATACGATTAACGTGTTTGAGCCTACTTACAATTCAGCCAATACAGCTACATTTGCAGACATAGGGGGGTATAACGGGGAATTGGTTGTAGGGTTCACCGAAAAGCTCACAGGGCTAGATATAAGATTTGTGTCTGAGAATGGCAACACGGTTCAGGGGCATATGTGGATCGAGTATTGGAGTGGAGGAATATGGAAACCTCTTTCCGTTGAAAGGGATGGCACGGCATTAAATGATGCCTCTATGGGTCAAAGTGGTATAATTCGTTTTACGTCTCCATTAGACGGAGAGGAAATGAGAAAGACAGAAGAAGGAAAACCATCGCTTTATTACTATAGGATATTTCCACTTATTGCAGGGCAGGGCATTACTTATAGTGCTAATGTGAAGATTTATTACATAGGTGGCATACCTGCACAAAAACAAATTAACGGATATAAGTTTCCTATACTTTCGCATAATAGATTGATTTTATGTTCAGACCAAGACGATAAGAAGAATTCCATTAAGGTTGGAGCTAGTGGGTCCAACTCCGTATTTAACGGAACGGATTCAATAGAGCTTTCGTTCGGTAATGATGAAGAACTTACTGCCGGTGTTGGGCTGTATAGCTTGTTTAGCTCTTCTCTTTACAACTTAACCATCCTATGTAAAAAGAACGAAACGTGGGTTGTGGAGGGCAATTCTCCCCAAAACTATACATGGTATAAAGCCTCGGATGGGATAGGCTGTGTAGCGCCACTCACAATGAAGTCTGTTAACGTTGAACCTTCAGATGGGAACCCTGGTTATCATGCTGCTATATGGCAAGGGATTAACGGTGTTTATCTTTACAACGGAAGGGATTTCTTGCAGATAGACGAAGACATTAGTGATGTTCTTGGAAGAATCAATACATCAAAAATAGCTGATTCGGTGGCCTTCGTAGATGAAGACAGAGACGAATACCATTGGCTTGTTGCTACGGGAGCGTCTGCCACCCTCAATGAAGAGTGGGTATTTGACGTAAGACGGTTCAAGTGGTATCAGATCGACAGGGGAACTTACCTACAGTCTGGATTTGACGTTATAGACACTTCAGGTAATAGATATACATACGGGTCTATTGATACAGGGTATCTGGAAAGACTTGAAAACGGAACCACCTTTGATGGTAGCAATATAGTGTCTGAACTTCATATAGGCGATGTTACACTTGATGGCACTGTAATGACTGAAACACAGTTAAGAAATATTAAGCTAATTACGGTAGCCAAAACGAATACGGCAAATAATATATCAGTAACGCACTATGGAGATACCAAAACTACAGGCACAGCTTTTCCTGCAATTTCTCCATTGGCTTCTGGGAGCAGAGTTACTAAAGTGACAAAAAGTGTCAATCATCAAGGGGGGCATATATTCCATTCATTGAAGTTCAATCTTACTACGAATGACGAGACGAGTGGATTGGAACCTTTATACCTTGGTGTTTATTATAAAAGAATCAGAGAGAGCTTAGGAGGCTGATATGGGGTTAAGTAGGTATACTAAAAGGGCGGTCAAGGCTGTTGCCACGGGTGGCCTGTCTGAAACGGTTCGGGCGGGAGCGAAGATAGCCGGTAAGCTAATGCCGGGACAAGAGAGTTCCGCATTAAAGGGAGGCGGTGCTGTCACCATACAGCCTTTTGACATAGGAGAGATTACAAAAGGCCTTAAGCAGACGCAAGCCGTGACAGGTAGGGCTATAGCCCCCGAAGCGATTGAGGCGGCTACAAAGGGCGCTATAGGCGCTCAGATAGCACCTGCTACTATGGCAGCAGAGAAAGAAAGGGAAAGGGCGCTGGATATAGAAAGATATAACCTTGAGGCAGAAAAAGAAAGTGCTGCTGCAAGGGCAGCGGGAGGTGGAGATATCGGCGCTCTCATAGGAACAGGAATAGGCTTGGCTACCGGTGGAGTGGCTGGCGGTAAAGTTGGGGCGGGAGTTGGCAGGGCTGGAGGTGGGATATTGGCTAATCTTTCAGTCCTTTGTACTGAGCTTGAAAGGCAAGGGATAATGACTAGAAGGCTTAAGACTATAGCAATAGCCTACAGAATCAAGCATATAGACAATGATGTATACGAAGGATACATTGCTTGGGCAACACCCTTAGCAAGGTTGATGCAGAAATCAAAATTTGTGACTTCGATGGTAAGCAAAGTATGGATTCCGGTTACATTTGAAATGGCTCACAGGATGCAGCCTAGAATAAAAACAAGTTGGTTTGGTAAGTTTGCTTATAGCGCCCTATCTCATTTCAGCAGGCTTGTTTTTAACATAACGAAATACGGGAGGGTATTATGGCTGGCGCACTAGAAGCTATAGGAAGATCAGGGGCATTAAGGGGTACGGCTAAAGAACTTATTGATGCTGCTTCTGAATTAAGGAAAGAAAAAGAAAAGGCCGCTGCTGATAAGCTGGCCGCAGAGGCAGCGAATAGGCCGGTTGCTATAGGCGCAGCACAAGAGCAGCAACCACAAGGGAGCGCAATAGATTTTTCAGATGCCTCAGTAGACTTGTCTCCATACGGCGCAGACTTTACCCCTCCTGCTGAACGGGGTCCAGCGTTGCAAGCCCAAGGGGAGGGGGAACCACAAATAAGTGAAGTAGACAAATCTATTATGGCAGAAGAAGAAGAAAAAAAGAAAACCCCTATGCTGTTAGAGGATATACCCCAATTCAGGGCATTGGATAAATACCCTTCATCTCAAAATATTGTTCTTGATTTTGCTAGAAAGCGTGGTCTAGTAAAAAACGTTGGAGGATTTGAAACAATGTCTGCCGCCGATAGAGACCAGGCTATAGAAGATTTACAAAAAAGTGAAATCCTACAGAGTCAGATAAATATAGCAGCTCTAAATGATAATAATACTAGGAAGTCACAACTAGAAGAGCAATTAATTAAGTCGAAAAAGCCTGAAGAAATGGCACAGATACAGCAAGAGATTCAAGCAATAGCTGAAGAGAACTCTTCATTATTGCGGCACATAGATAGTCTTGCGAAAGCTAAGGCAGGAAAACTCCCTGAGACGAAAGCACCTAAGCCAACCCATGAAACAACAGATATAATTGTAGGCGGTAAGACTTTGAGGTATCAACTAAATCCAGAAACAAATAGATATGATATTCTTGTCGGTGAAGTAGCTCCAAAGACAGGGCAGGTAATTAATATAGGTGGTTCAAAAAGCCAGAACAAGTTTTTTGAGGAGTTGGGCAAGCAGACAGCAGATGCTACCGTTAAGTCACAGATAGACGCTCAAGACTCAGCTGGAACAATAAACATAATCAGGGATGGGGTAAAACAGTTAGATGCAGGTATCTTCTCTGGCACTGGTGCGAAGGTTAAATTGGCCTTCAATAAATTCCTTAAGCTTGGTGGGATGAAGCTAGGCGGGCAGACGATAGAAAATACCGAAACTTTTGCCGCTAATGCTGGTAGCCTTGTCGGTAAAATCATCAAGCAATTTGGTGCTGGTACTGGGCTTTCTGATGCTGACCGTGAGTTCGCAATGAAGATAGCTGGTGGAGACATAAGCCTTGACGAGCAATCTATCCGAAAGTTGCTTGACATAGGTGAAAGAATTAACATTGCTATCATAAATGAACACAACAAAAAAGCCGAGAAGGTAATGCAAAGCCCTCAGTACGATTTGCCTGTAGACCTTAAAGTAGAGGTGCCAGAGTCCACGAAACAAGCAAAGAGACTTAAATTTAATCCAGCAACAGGGAAAATAGAATAATGGAGATAGAGATCGGAGATACTGGACAAATAGTTGAATTTCCAGATGGCACTCCAAACGAAACCATAGAGGCGGCTCTAAAGGAATACATAGATTCCAAGCCTCAAGAGGTAGCGCCACCTCCAGTACCTACAGGCGTAGGAGATGCCGGTGCATTCGACCCCTTTGGCGCTGCGCTTGGTCCAGAAGTTACAGATACGGGAATGGGCGCAACAAGGGAAGCCTTGACACCATCAAGGGAAACTGTCAAACAAACCATAGAGACAGCAGCAGAAACTATAGGTGGTGTTGGCGGTGCAATAGTTGGCGCTGCTGGTGGGACCGTTGTGGGTGGCCCTGGGGTTGGCACTACTGTTGGGGGTATTACTGGTGGCGCACTAGGATATGCTGGTGGCAAGGAAGTTGGAGAGTTGATAACATCCTCTCTGGGCCTCAGGGATAGGAAAACCGTAATAGAGGAATTAGAAGAAATACCTAAAGATGTTTACTATGGTCTAAAAATGGAGGCTGGTGGCAGATTATTGGGCGCGGGGGCAAGGGTTGGAATTAAGGCAACAAGGGCTATTAGAGACTCTATACCTGCGTTTTCTGGCAAGAGGTTAGAGCAGCAAGCAGGTAGGTATTTGATGGCTATGACAACCGAGGGGCCAATATACGCTGCTAACGCAAAAGAGGCAAGGGAGATAGAAAAGAGAATACCAGGGATTAGGTTCACTATTTCCCAATTAACAAAAGACCCGAAGCTAGTTCAGATGGAAAGGTCCATAGAGATTAAGGAACCCAATCTTTTACTGAACCAAAGGGCCGAGTCATCATCTACTATCCAACAGCAATTGGATGATTTGTTCCCGGCTGGAGCAGGAATGGATGACACGATAACCGCAGCGCAAGCAAGGCAGGCTTCTATTGAAGCCGCTAATAAAACTGCCCAGAGAGCAATTCAGGCCGAAATGTCTAACCTCTCAAAGGGCATGAATCCACAAGATTCTGGAAGGGTTATTCATGCAGAAATGCAGGGTGCTAAGAGGGTTGTCAAGGATAGGGTTACTGCTGAATATGACGCTATTCCCAATATTCAGATCGACCTAGATGATATGCTCCCAGCCTTTAAGAATCTCGCAACTAAGCCGCTTGAGGTTGGTGGGGGTGCGTTTGAGCAAATAAAGGGGAATGTTCCAGAAGTCATAACTAATGCTATTAAGGTGCTAGGAAAGCAAAAGACATATGGATTTCAAGACCTTAGGGGTCTTAGGACGATATTGATGAGGGAGAGGAGGGCTATAGAGGCTTCTGCAACTCCAAACTTTTCAAAAATAGAACGCCTCAATAGGGCACAAAACGCCGTAGAGCATACGATAAATAAGATAAGGAACACAAGGCCAGAGGTTGCCAACCAATTCGATAAGGCCACTGAACTATACAAGAACTACGTTAAAACGTACAAGCAGGGAACGGTAGCTGATGTAACTCAGGCTGGCAGAAGGGGAGAGTTAACAAGAATACAAAATTCCAATATTGCCGATAGATTTTTCAATAATTTGGATACGGTAGATGACTTTGTTAAGGCAGCAGGTGGTAATGAAAATGCGAAAATGGCAATGAAAGATTTCGCAGCACATGATCTACTTACTAAGGCTACCAACCCTACCACAGGAGAATTGATACCGTCTTCGTTTAACCGATGGATGACGAATAATCAACCTAAGTTAAAGAGGTTGGGTATTGATGGAGATTTCGCAGGAATAAAAAAAGCTCAAGAATTGATTATTGGAGCAAAAGCATTACAGGATAACTTTAACAAATCAGTAGCATCGAAGATTTTAGGGGTAGATGCACAGAAAGCATTCGCTGAGGCATTTACTGGAAAGTCTGGCAGGCAAACGGCTGAAGTTACAAGAGAATTACTGAATGTTGTTAAGGGGGACGTAAGAGCAGAACAGGGACTTAAGAAGGCGCTCAAAGACCACATACTAGAGCAATCAAGGCTTCAGGGTATTGATTTGCTGAACAATCCAATCATAAGTTCATCCAAGATGAATCAATTGATGCAAAGGTTTGAGCCAGCCATGAAGGTTCTTTATACGCCAAAGGAATTCAGCGCCCTGAAGGACGTTCAAAAAGCCTACCAGATACTCGACAGGAACATTAGGTCGCCTATTGCAAGTGGCTCCGATACGGCAGAAAAGCTAGTGTCTGGCATGACACTTGGGTCGGTAGGTATGATATACGGTAAGTGGGCACCTATAAACTTTATCATTCACATGCAAGGTCTTTTTTCTAAGTATAGTGAAGAACAGGTTCATGGGCTTATTACTAGAGCTATGTTTGATCCTGATTTTGCTAAAACACTCGTTACTATAGCCAAGAGAAAGGCAGCGCCTAAGTTGATAGATAAGATGGTAGATGAAAACATGATGAGAATGGGAATGTATGGATATAAGAAAATGATGGAAGATGAGCCTGAAGAAAAATTTGCAGTAGAAGGTTATTGAGGAGGTAAGATGAGAAAAATACTCACATTGACATTATTCATGGTACTAACAACCACCCTATCCTTTGCTCTTGGTGGCGGAGGCGGGATACACAGGCAGGGTAATAACGCAGCGTTTATAGCATATACGTCTACCGCTAGGCTCACTGCCGCTGACTTCGCTGCTTATACCTCAAGTTTCAACCCCGGTATTTACACGAAGACATCTTTTGTCCCCTTATCGAGTGTTATATTATCTACAGTCATAATTCCGTTCGATGCTACGGAGCCGCTTATAGGTGAGGGCGTAGAGGTGAGGCGCATAAATTATCAGCCTTTGAGTGAAAATTCTATTTTAGAAATAGAGTACCATTCCACTGTAGCGCCAGTCACAAGTAGTTCTTTGGCAGAATGCGCCCTGTTCGCACCGTTTATAAACACCACAAGTATTGAAGCTGTATATGTTCGCGGGGCAAATGCGAGTAATAGTGAGGATATTATGTGGCTATATCATGAATATGATAATTCAAATACAGATGAAAAGTTATTTACTGTGAGATGCGGGGCAAATGCGGGGAATTTATATATAGGCGCTCCTTTAACCGGAGTTGATATCTTCGGAAGCGCATCGAACGGCGGTTTAAAAATACGGGAGGTTCTGAAATGAAAAGATACGTGATTATTTTTCTATTGCTCACACCATTAGCCGTTAACGCTGAAGAATGCTCGAAAATGAGGGCAATATCGATGCAATACGGCGATACGGTTTCGTTTGTTATGAACTCTTCTGGGACAGAGATAAGGACGTGGCCGGAAGGTGCAGGGGCGAAGCCGTCTGAGGCGCAGATAGTAACATACATGGCGGCTTGCAATAAAAAAAAGGCAAAAGACGATAAGCTGGCAGAGTTAAACGCAAAGGGAATTGAGCACACTTGCCGCACATCCGGTCTCTGTTATGAATCATGGGATGCATTAGTCATAGCCTACAATGATTGGCTTAGTATTGCGCCAGCAGCTAGGCAAGCTACAGTATCTAAGTCAAAGGCTATAAGTCATTATCAGCCGTGGCTAGACGCCGAAACAACGTTAAACAATTATACGGGTCATGGTTCTATTACTTTCTTTAATGTATCAACTATGGTAAACTGGCCTTAAGGAGGATATGATGAGATATTTACTTGTAGGTGTTTTGGTGCTTTGTGTTTCTGCTATTACCCTTAAACTAGGACATATCCCCAGTAATTACGTTACATACCCTGAAGCATCTGAAGCTCACGTATCGTTTGTAAATGATGAGGGGCATGGGACAGATATAGTAGGGTCTGACGTAGTATTTGGGTTGTATACAAATATAGGTGCATGTGACACAATAGGATTGATGCACATAAAAACAGATGGAACAATAAATATATGCACTGAAGGCGGATGGGTAATTAAATAAGGAGGTTAATATGCCAGGCAAAAGAGGACCGAAGAAAAAAGGCAAGGGTAAGGGCAAGTGATGAATGATTGGCTGTCAATATTGATATGCCTTATTGTAGCGGTGCAAGCTACTAGGTATGGGGCAATAGTAACTGCGCCGTCTATAATATTTGCAACAGGTACATGGGCATACATGTTCTTCCTTGGAGATATTGGAGATTATAGACATTACTTCCTTGGAATGATACTTGCTTTACTCATAACCGGGATGTTGTCTCTTTGTCGAAAGACTGAGTTAGTGACTACATTAATGCTGGTATGTGTGATAGATGTTTGTCTAAACGGGATAGGGTGGATATTGTACGAGAATTATTTTGATCCATGCTGGCATGAATTCTCCTTTGTTATTTTATACTTGTATGTCATTTCAGCGCTAATAACATGGGAAGGGGATATGAGGCGTGGAAGATACTATAAGAATGATTTTGGGGATAGTGACTTTTACCCTAATCCTCTTGAAAGTCATCACTATTTATTACAGGGCAAGAGAGGAAGAGGAGCTTGAGCGAAGAATTAAAGAGGATTGTGGAAGATGTAGCGGGAAATCCCTTATTTCAGAAACTTGCCGCGACTGTACTGACTATTGGGGGATTAACTCAGGTCTTTAACCTTATAACGGCAATACTCGGTGCGGTAGTTGCCTTTACGATTATAGGCAGGAATAGGGCCGCCAAAAGAAAAGATAATGCTATGGCGGCATCTATTGAGCGGCAAGAAGCTGAAAAAGAGGAGAGAAAAAAGGACGGTCTACCCCTAAGGAGGAACACAGACGATGAGTAGAGGCTCATATGACATAATTAATACCCCCAGCCCGTACGGCCGCGATGGCAATACCCCGAAGCGAGGAATAATTCACGCTATGGGGGAGTTTATTAAAGACGACGACGGAACGGTATACAGTGCCGCCGATTGGCTTATAAGATGCGGGTGGTCCGCCCACTTACTGATACACCCGTCGGGCGACGTTACGCGGTGTCGGCGGAATAATCAAATAGCGTGGCACGCTAAAGGCTACAATATTGGGACTCTCGGCGCGGAGTTTTTAGTGCCTGGGGTACATGATTACGGAACTTTTATCGAGACTATTAAAGAGCCGTATTTAACCGATGCGGAATACGCGGCCGGGGTCGATATCATAAGGCGGGAGTGGGTCGAGGAGTTGAATATGCTTCGCCTCGATAGACATTCAGATGTAGATCCTTCTCGAAAAATAGACCCAGGAGACGGTTTCCCGTGGCTTCAATTTATTAAGGACTTAGGGCTTACAATATAATGTACCTATCTAACATAAAATATAATTGCTACGCCGTATTAAGCGGCGTTCATTGCTGGAGCCTCATAACTCCATATTTCACACTTAGAATAAATAGGCCGTGGCAAACATGGTCATTAAATCATTTTGTATTTTGGATAAAAACTAAAAAGAAAGGATAAATCATGGAACACGTTTTAAAGATTTGGACATTTTTCAACAATAAGAAAACGGCTATAGGGGCGACTTGCTTTGCATTGTCCGATATAGCAACCGCCTTTGCATATCCTGATATTGCAGAGGGACTTAAAAATCTGGCCTACATCTTTACGGGTACCGGACTGACCCATAAGGGTGCAAAAGCTGTCACGAAATGACAACTACTATAATTGCTAGCCTGTTAAGTATATTATGCGTTGTTGTTGAGCTAGTACTATCTAAAGAAGCTAAAGAGAAGCGAGCAGATGAAAAACTTGACAAAGCCTTTGCAGAAAAAGACGTTGATTTTATTGCTGTTGAGCTTGACCATTACTACAGGATGCTTAAAGAGAAAAACGGTAATACTACCGGACGGAAAGCAGATAATTAACCATCCTACCGATGAAAAGTATATGTGCCTTGAATCAGGGTATTTATACGAGATCATACAAGAATATAAACGCTGTTTGGGTAGATAGTATTGAAGCCACTTAAAATGTGGCTTCTTTTTTGTCTATAATATGTAAATATTTACTTGACATTATATTCCGGTGTGGTAAAATTACTTATGACTATGAATTAACCAGTGGCGCAAACCTGCCCACTGGAAAAGAAACCGCTATTTGCCATCTGGTTGAATGGCGTGTTATAAAACTTTTTAATTAAGGAGTATAAAATGACATTAATTGAATTTGAGATGGCAAATGAGAAAAAATTATCCATTGTGGCTGAACATATACATGGGATTTCAGAGAGGGACAGCAACACGACACTTATAATTATGTCACGAATGCACACTGATACAGATGATGATTTCATTGTTGATGAACCATATTTAAAGGTAAAAAAGATGTTGGCCGAGACAGTTTTATAACAAGTTGGATGAGAGAAATGCACATCGATCCAAGCGGCACGAGGGCTGAAGAAATAAAAACAACCGTTAAGGAAGAGGAATGAGATGGGTAGAGTAACAATACTTGACATACCGGGAGAGATGGCAAGAGAGCTAAGGGTTCGATACGAGAACAAGGAAATAGAAAGCATGTTATCTCCAGCAGAATTAAGGCCAATGATAGTGAAGCACATTGCGATGACACTGGCTGAAGAGATTATGAAAAAGATTGACATTAAAATTGGAGAGCAAACTTAACAACAAAGGTCAGCCGACGTGTCAACGGTCGGCTGGAGCGACATGGTTAGGGCAAGGAGGATATATGAAAAGGCACAATCTGAAGATATTGCCGCAATACTATGAGGCACAAATAAACGGATTCAAAAACTTTGAGATAAGGAAGTTTGACAGGGATTTCAAGGTGGGTGACGAGATAAAGCTGAATGAAATTGACGGGCGACTCTGTGAGCCATATAAGCCGACAGGCCGGGCTTGTGTTGTGAGAATAACCTACATTCTCTACAGCGATCATCATGCGCCATTTGAAGGTATAGAAGAGGGTTATGCCATACTCGGAACAGAGATGGCATACAAGCCCTAACAATAAATTAACCCTGCGAGCGGCGTAGGCGCGAGTCTGAGCGAAGCGATGGTTGAATGTGGGGTTATCCAAACCGTAAACAGAAAGGATAAAAGCGATGGCAGATGAATTTAGTTACCATGAAGTTTTGGACAGAGCAAGTATAATTGCCGATATGTTTGATGAACAGATCTTGCAGCATGAAGCAATGGAGGAACAGCCTGAAATGAAAAAAGAAGCTGAAGAGATATGTGGACTGTTGCATGACTTTTACCAACACTGGGGAAGTGTGAGACACGAAAAGTTTGGCTAGCTAAAAACTCAGTGGAATTTGCCACTGGAAGGAGACGGAAAGATGAGCAAATGTGTAAATGACCAATGTACAGCCAACAACTTAGACTATGTGAGCGGATGCCAAATAACCCACAAAGATGACTTGAAAACATGCAGGCTGTACAAGACCCTTAAAGAGAAAAAAGCACCCGTGGCAAATTTCCAATGCAGTGACGTGTTATTTGCTGAACTCTCCTTAATGCTAGATGTGTTTAATAGTTGCATTGAGACAAAGACACTGCCGGGAAAAGGAAGCCCATGCCAAAAGAAGATAATAGAGCTACTTGACCAATGTGGTAAAAAGCCTACAGCTTTAAGGGTGAGAGGCAAATAACGGGGAGCTGAGCGGACGAGCGAACAGCGTGAGCGAAAGTCCGAAGCTTTTGAAAAAAGCGACTCTCCAGCGTGGGGTTAAGTGGGCCGCTGGAAGAAAGGAGATATCATGATAACTTTATTGACTATATTCACGTTATGTTGCCTCAAGTATAAAGGTGAGGCAGGAGGAACCATTCTTTTGACATTTATTTTAGACATACTTCTCTTATGGACTATAAGAGTTGTATATGGATGTTAGCCCACTTAACGTAAAAGGTAACTGGATTAGCGGAGGGATTATGGACATAGATAAAATAAAGGAAAACATTGATAAGGGCATACTGAACGGAAAAGCAAAGGCGTTAGCTAATTCCATGTTGACTGACGGGGTTAGGTTTTGCGGTGATTTACCGCTTAGAAAAAAATCGTCAGAATATATGAAGCAATTTAGCGAAAATAACCTTCCTAGCGATTTACACAATCGTAAGGCGGGGTACGAGGATGGATTTGCTGATTGTTTAAGAGAACTAGGCTTGATAGGAGACCCCCCAGATGAAAAAGAACCAAAAGTTAGCAACCCTGCCTTAAGTGGCGGGTTAGACATGGAGCTGACCCTTGAAGAATATAGAATCTTAATAGAAGAATCTACTCCTGAAAATTTTGTGGGAGTTACCTTTAGTGGAAATCGTGTATATTTGAGGGACGATCTGCCTGGAAGCAAATGGGCTATAGCTAGACTTAAAGAATTAAGGAAGAATGTCTAACGTTTAAGCTAAGCGGCTTGTGGCTTAAATTGTTAGAGCCGCTTCAAAGTAAATGAATATTAATATATCAACGTTCAAAAAGAGGCCACTGTTAACAAGTCCGTCTTGAGCGATTGGTTAGCACTAAGGAGCTTATTATGAAAATCGAAAGACACCAAACAGGCACAAAAGACAAATGGATAATAGAGCCAATTACTTCCAACGATCACATATTTGTCGAGTTAGTAATGAAAGGATTAAAAGCTTTCAATGAAGAACAAAAATGCAAACGCGAAGAGCAAGCGCGAAAGTTCAAAGAAACGATTGTTACTATCGAGACTTCTTGAGTGATGCAACTTCGCGCTGTAAGGCAATAATGGCATCCGATAATGTGACAAGGCCCTCGTATAGAGTGGCTTTTTCGGGGTTAGATAGTCTATCGTCAAGTTCTACTAGAACCTCACAGAAATCTTGTTTGGCTTCTTCTACTTTAGACATTTTGATACCTCCATTAAATTTGTTTTAGAGTGCTAACGGGGAGCTAACCCGTGAGCAACCGAAGGTTGCGAGTCAGAGAGAATGAAATGAACGGTGGTTTAGCGTTGGGTTAGACATTAAGGAGCCAATTATGGAATACAAGATAGCAATAAGGAATAATGAAACAGGAGAAATCAGGGAATGCCCACAAGATTTAAAGTGGGAAGAACACACTGATTTTTGGTGGACAGAAGGCAATATGTCCTGTGATTGTAATAGGCATCTTGAATTTGAAAGGGCTGGAGGACGGAAGCCAGAATGGGACGAGGGAGAGTGTGGGGATGAAAAATACACGGCTTTATATGCGGAGTTTCCTGATGGCAAGAAAATTACACTTGATGATGTCTAACGAAAAGTTAACGGGCTTGCGGGCCAGAAAGGAAATGACATGATTTTACCGTGCAGTAAAGAACAGAGAGACAATAAACGAAACCAACAGAAGAGTAGCAAGTCCGAAGCGAAGCCGAAGGCTGAAGCCGTTGAACGTGGGGTTAGCAAACCTCGCTTTATAAGTATAGAAGGCGGGGGAGATTGGGCTGATGCCTCTGTGGAATATATGATATTGCTAGGTGACTATAACCTTGAGGAGTTGCACAAAGAATACTGCAACGCTGGGAATTATCAGGGCACAAAGTTATTTTTTGGCGGCTGGTTAATTGAAAAGGGATATGCTAGAGAAGCCAAAGCAGACAAAGATTTTCAGGTGATTTACGACTAAGGTTTGCTAACGTGCAAGCTAAAGGGCTGGCACAAGCGATAAAAAGGAGGAGATAGTGACCAAAGAACAAGAGGACCAAAAAACGAACACCGCCCCTAGCCAGTCCGGCTTTGAGCGTTTTGTTATATTTTTTCGCCTGTTGCCGTATGTGAATAAGAAATATTATGCAGGACGAATAAAGTGGTTGCTTACCGACAAGGATGGGGCTGGAGTTTATTGCAAAGACTGCGGGAACATAGCAAATGGGGTGATTAGAAGGAGAAAGCTTGGGCTGACATTTAACATACCTTATTGCAAAAAACATATATCAGAAATCTATTTTGCGGAAAACCCGCAAGCGACAGAGTTCTACACTGGAACAGTGATAAAAATATAACGGATAAACTAAAGGGCTGGCTTGCCAGTCCGCTTTGAGTGCCTCGTTAGGCACGTTGGAGGTAAGATGAAAAGAGATAATAGACCTAATTGTGAGTATAGCCAAAGAGTGAGAGAGTTTCAAAGGGGAATGATTGATGAATTATACGGGCAAATTACACCAGAACATCAAAAAAAGTTTACGGCATTATATGGCCCTATCTCGATGATTAAAGAGGCTGATATGTATGGAATTTATCAGCATTGCAAAAGAGTGATGAAAAGCAAGAGGGATTACCCAGACAAGGCGAGTGCCTAACGTAAAAGCTAAGGGGGCGGCGCAACCTGCTCACTTAGAAACGAAAACGCCATTGCCGCTCCCTTTGAGCGCGTGGTTCTAAGGCTTGAAACTTAAAGAGACAAGGAGGAGACAATGACAGAGGGAAAAATATACTTAGTGAAACACAGAAGAAAAGGCAACTTCTTTATGCGCTTGGCTGGGCAATGTGACGAATGGGCCGAAGGCGAAATTGTGGGCGGGACGGCAAAGGCGATAATGGAATACAACGTAAAAGATAAAGGCGAAAATATCACTGTGAGAAAGAGCCTTGCTGACTTTGTTGAACAGCCTTAGAACAGAAAAGGTAACTCGACGCGCGTAAGCGCGGTCGAAGCGAATAAAATGAGCGGGGTTGACCGCAGGGTTATATTTGGAGGTAATTATGGGATACAGCATGAAATGCGAACATTGTGGTGAGATAGTTGAATATTTTGGGATATGGGAAGCAGAGTTGCACTGGGGGCATCAATGCCCCGAAATAATGGAATACGAGAGAAGGAGATTTGCTTTTAACCAAGGACTATATATGCAACCCGCGCTTGTTCAAACTTTGGTAAAGGTCGCTAACGGAGAGCAAGAGTTGTTGGATGTAATAAAAATATAACATTTAATTCAGGGGCTTTTGCCACTGAGAAAGGATGGAAAGATGGAAGACGTGAGAAGTGGGATTATTGATATTTTACTAGATGGCGACAATGATAATGCAAAGATGTGGGCTGATGTGATGGCGGATCAAATACTCTCACTTATAAGCAAAACAGACCGCGTGGCAACAAGTCCCGCTGGAATGGCTGGTTCTGCTACGCTAATCGGCTTTACAAAAGAGGAGGTTAAGGCGATGGTAGAAGGTGTGTACGGTGCTATTGAGTGGGTATGGCGGGAGAAAGACGGCCAAGGTGTATTGACGGGATACCCTAATGCCAAAGGTGAAGTATTTATAGCCGGAGAGTAGTAGAACTATGAACTCAGGGGGCCATGGACCAAGCCCACTGAAAAACGGAAATGCTAATATGGCTCCCTTGTAGTGTGGGGTTATGTGTTGCGCTAATTAAAGGAGGAAAAAAGTTATGGAAAAATTATGTGTGTTTTGCGAAAAACTTGATTTTGATTATGATGCTGGTGGTGGAGGATGCCCTACTTGCGGTTATGGCGGTGAGGGGCATGCTGAGATGGGCTGCACAAAGGGGCATTGGAATGTTGATATATCATGGGATATGAAAAGTTACCGTGAAAAAATATTGACAGCTAAAACATGTGCAGACTTTAAACTGGTAAACACATAACAAAACGCTAAGGGGGCGGCGCAACCTGCCCACTTAAAAACGAAACGAGCTAATGCCGCTCCCACTTGAGCAGCGGGTTATGCAAAACAAAGGAGGTTGATATGCAAAAACTAGGAATAGGGTTTCTTATAGGATTTACAGGTAATGCTATTGTGACGAGATTGGAAGGACATAGAAGTATGGAAGATTTTATTTTTCCTTGCATGTTATTTATCCTTTCGATTGCTATATTGGTATGTGAGGCATTAAAAGACAGAACTGCGTAACATATAATATGTAGACCGCTTGCGCTTGCAAGCATTATGTCAACTTTAAGTAAGGAGTAATTATGAAAATTGAAGCTACATACCAGAACTACCGTAGGAAGCTAGCAAGGGCCTGTATTATGGGCAGGGAGGAAAAGGGGTGGACACAGGAACAACTTGTATTAAGGGGTGGAAATACGTTCTGCATCAAAACAGTAAGTAATATTGAATCCTGTAATGATGGTACTGACCTCCGCTTTGCTTCTATACACAATGTATTCAAAACACTTGGAGTATCAGCTAAAATATCTCTGGGGGAGGAAGTATGAAGATATATTGCCAAACCAACAGGCAGCTAATTAATTATACAGACTGTGTAGTACGTGATAGCTGTAAAGGATGTGGTCATTTATCAAAGGCTAAAGAATACGGCATTACCACCATTAACGATGTTACACCGGAAGAGGAAAGAGAGGCTAGGCATTATGAAACTAATTGGCATTTCAGCGATGAGTTTATAAGTGATATTCCGGCTGAATGCACAAGGGAATACTTAAAGAGGGAAGTCAAGGAGGGATAGCATATGAGTAAAGTGCATATAGTGATGGACGAGATAATAGAAAAGTACAAGGAACGGGGGGCCGATGGACTAAAGACTATAGACTTGGATGCAGTAGACCACCTAATGGACCCTGAGGTGCGCGAGGATGGCCGTAGAGACTCCGAAAAGGTAAAACATAGGGATGAGCATGGAAAACCGAGGTAAATGCCTTTCATGTGGCAGATCATCATATGAACAATATTGCCCAAGTTGTTCAACAATAGACTATGTAGAGGAGGAGAAGTTGATTATTAACTGGTGCAAGATGTGCGAAGACGAGATTATCCCTGTAGGTGACAAATATTGTCAGTATTGTATTGAAGATCATAGGCAGATGCACAAGATAGGACGTTGTAATCCTAGGTGTATTTCTTGCGGAAACAAGCCAGACGCTTATGATATTCAAGTTATGACAGGGAGGAAAGTAAATGAGAGAGGTTAAATTTAGGGCTTGGAACGGATCAATGCATAGTAATGTAAATATAATGAATGGCTATGCAACTGTTCGTGGAGTGACTATGGTGTGTCCTTCTGATATTATAAAGGATGCTATCATCATGGTCTATGAAGTTACCTATAGCGCACCATCTTTTGATTTGAGCGGCTACAATAATGGAGATTATTATGATGGAGACAATCCATACTGTCACCCTTGGCGAGAAATGGTGATAATCGGCAACATCTACGAAAACACTGAACTATTGGAGGACAAATGAATATTGAACCAGGGTTTTACAAGGGGAAACTCAAAGGTAAAACAGTACTACTTATGGTATACGGGGAGGCTCCATTCTTGAAGGTAGATATGGTGGAGTTTTGGGGCCGTGAGAATGCCATTTGTAATCATTCCAATAATGTTGATGTTGTTAAATTGGGGATAGAGTTTGTGGAGTGTATCGAAAACCTAAAAATAGAGGAGGAAATATGAAGGAAGATGCGGAATACCTAAAAAAGATACTTCCCCTACTTACAGAGGCAATGTCCTACAAGTGGAGGGTGCAATCTTTCAGTAAGATCAAGCCTGAAGCCACTTGCGTTGCCTACATAGACGCTAGAGACTTACAGGACAGGCTTGACGCTGTATGCGAATATGGATGGGAGAGAGATCATAAAGTAATAAAGGATAACATCTATGCCGGTATTGGTGTATGGATGCCTTCGGGTGATGTTCAATGGCGTTGGGATTGTGGTACAGAATCATCTACAGAAAAGGAGAAGGGAGAATCTAGCGACAGTTTCAAGAGGGCTGGCATTAACTGGGGGGTGGGGAGGTTTCTCTACAACCTGAAGATAGTAAGGCTTCCAGCCAACAAGAAGAAAGTTCAAGGAGAATACCCGCATGTTGTCGATAGCCGAGGGAATCAAGTATGGGATTTGACGGCCCATATTAACGGAAACAAGGTAGATGAAAACGTAAAGACGGTGTTTTCTGATTCCAAGGTAGTAATGTGCGTAATGGAATTTGACGAGCAACTAAGCGCCGCCAAGACACATCAATACAAGAAGGATATTTGGGCAGCACATTGGGAGGATGTAAAGCCACAATGCGGCCCAGAAGAACTTGAGAAATTCAGAAAGATATACGAGAAAGACATTAACGTAAAAAAGAGGAGGTAATAAATGAGTGATAAGGAATTTGTAAACGGTCTTATAGTAAAGGCACCCCATGTGAAAGCCCCTGATTTTGTAAAGGCTGATATTTCCATCAAGCGTGAAGAGCTTATTGAGTGGTTGTCAGGTAGGCAGGAGGATTGGATTAATATTAATATCAAGGTATCAAAAGGCGGTAAGTGGTATGCGGAGGTAAACGATTGGAAGCCGGACGCAGGGGGGCAAGGGGAAAGAAACGATCAGCCACATGAAGGAGATAGGGAGGATGTTCACTTCTAGCATCCTTAGTTTCATTGAGTCCAGTGTATGCTGGATTCATTAAAGGTAAGGATAGCGGTGCCGATAGCCCGCCGCCGGACAAAGTATCTATGAAATTCAAGACCGCTATTGGCGGTCGGAGTTGATTGGCGTGTTATAAATTTTGTATATTACAGGAAAACCTTGGAGGAAATATGGCGAAAAAGAAAGAGCAAAAAGTAAAGGTGTCCTTTGGCGGATACGATGACGGGTTTATTAGAATATATTTGGATGAGCCAAAAAAGGTGAAGAGAAATTTAAACGCAATTAAAGGGCAAATATACTTAATTGTCCCCTATGATGAAGATGTGCCAAATAAAAAGGAAAATTTATAACAGACCAGCTCAGCAGCAGACACAAGCGAAGCAAAGCGAGTGTTGGCTGTCAGCTGGAGCGTTTGGTTGGGCAAAAATAAACTTTAATTAATGGAGGAAAACATGGGTATTATGCTTGGAAATCTTACGGTGGAGCAAATAGAGGAGCGTACTGGAGTAACATTTCCCGACGATTTAAAGGAGCTGATGAAGGACACGTATCAAGCAAGAGCGGAGAACATAGCTGATGGGAAATGGCATTGTTTTGATATGCCCTTTACGCTTGTTTGTGGGGGGATGCCTCTTGCTCAAAAAATATATGATTATCTCAAAGAAGATTCGGGTAACTTTAAAGAGCAAATGCAAATTGCACTTGCCTAACTATAAATTAACTGGGGCCATTCAATGCCCCAAGCAAGGAGAAGACGCGATGAAAAAAGAAGACTGGAAAAACGAAACGGCAGGTATGGCCTCCGAGTTGAATGGCGTGTTATCTAGCCTGAGTGAGTACATAGGCCTTATCTATGACAACGATGAATCCTTTTTGAAAGAGTTTGTAAGAGGCGAGGCGTTTGATTTGGTGGAAGTAACTTTTGGGAGTGAACACCTAAGAATATCGTATGTGCTGGAAGGTGGGCCGACAGTGACAGACGCGATTGAAATGGACAGGTTTATTGCTTGGGCGGCTAGATAACGTTTTAGGTAAGGGGGCGGCGCAACCAAACAATACCAGCCAAACGAGCTATTGCCGCTCCCGCTTGACCGTTTTGTTATAAGCGAAATTTCCTAAAAACAATGGAGGAAAAGATGATTAAAACGATATGGAAATTTGAAATGGAAGTGACTGATATACAGGAAATTGCCCTACCTATTGGGGCCGAGATACTGTCTGTGCAAGCGCAAAGAGAGCAGCCTTGTTTATGGGTATTAGTTGACCCAGAGGCGGAGAAAGAGCTTAGGACTTTTGAAACATTCGGAACTGGGCACCATGTATTTTATGACATGGGAGTTGAAAGGAAGCATATAGGAACCTACCAGTTAAAAGATGGGGCTCTCGTGTTCCACGTTTTTGAGAGCTTATAACGATTGACATAACCGGCTGGACAAATAGACAGCAAGGAGACCACATGAGCAAGAAGGATGAAAAGGCAAAAGGACTGAAAGACAACGAATTTGGCCAGTCCGAAGTTGATGGAGTTGTTAGTTTGACTTGCGAGTGTGGGGCAATGTTCTCTCGCCAACAAGTGCCAGAAAGATTAAAGAAAAAAACTTTCTTCAAGTGGCAATTTAGATATTGCGATGATTGCTTTAAGGCGAGAGTGGCTCAAGCATTTAAGCGTTTACCAGAGATAATGAGAACACTTGCCGGGGCAAACTAACGGTGCCCTTAACCCGCGCCTGAACCAAGTACCTATGAAATTCAAGACGCCGTTAGGCGTCGAAGTTGAGCAGCGGGGTTATAAAACTTTTAACTACGGAGGGTAAAACGATGGCATTTAAAGAAGAGGATGTAATTATAGTAGCAAAGGCATTGGTGGAAGATGCTGTATGCTATCAGGATGGAGGCGATTACAACATGGACGGATTTGATTGCGAGTATTGCCGTGGTGGTAGGACGGAAAGCAGGGAAGAGTTTAAGCATGAAATAGACTGCCCTGTATTGGTGGCACAAGATATATTAACAGGAGTTTTATAACAGACCAGCTCAGCAGCAGACATAAGCGAAGCAAAGCGAGTGTTGGCTGTCCGCTGGAGCGCCTTGTTAGGCAAAACAACTTTAATTGATGGTGATGTAATGACTGATAGACAACTAAAAAAAGCTGGAAAGATATATGCGTTGTCGCAGGCAGCATTAGGGGATGCTGGAGGTGCTGATACAGCAGACGATATCAAGATGAGGATATTTTCTTCGGAATGGGCAACCAAAGAGCTTGAAAAAATGGGTTACACTCCAATGAACAGTGCGGATGATTGCTTAAAGGCTGTAGCCTAACAAAAAATTAACCAGATGTGAAAAGGAGATGATTATGGAAAGCAAAGAATTGAAGCAAGGACTACAAAGGATTATTGAAGGCTTTGAAAGTGGAGACTACCCCTATGAGAGTGATTTTATAGATATATTAAAGGGGGCCATTGAAAAGCAAGATGAGTGTTCACATTCTGCGTTGAATGGCGTGTTATAAAACGGAGGACACTATGAGACAAGGATTGATAGTAGATTACAAGACGGTTGCGGCATTATTAGCAAATGAATCTGACGAAGAACAAACAGCATTCTTTAAAACATTTTTGAAGGAGCTGAGAGCTGTTTGCCGCACAAACTACAATGCTGAAATGCAACTTGCCGGAGTGAACCAACAACTAACTGACGAAGAAAAAGAGTTGATTGGAATGCTTGGATATAAAGAATAGTTTTATAACAAGTTTGATAAGCTGACGCTATAAGCGAACGAAGAGAGTGTTAGCGGTCAGACTTGATTATTGGGTTATAATTTTTTTCGCGCTGGCTGCGAAGCAGACATGGAGGTTTTATGATTAGATTAATGCATGATGATTGTATAAGAGGGATGGAGCAGTTAGAGGATGGTAGTATAGATTTGACTGTCACTTCGCCCCCATATGATAATTTAAGAACATACAATGATTCTCTTGAGTGGGGAGAGCATATCTGGAAGCCGATTATTCAGGAATTGTATCGAGTGACAAAGAAAGGTGGCGTTGTGGTTTGGGTTGTCGGGGATGCCACCATAAAAGGAAGTGAAACGGGAACAAGTTTTAGACAGGCATTGTGGGCGATGGAGTGTGGTTTTAGACTGCATGACACTATGATATATGGCAAAGACGCTATTGCTTTCCCAGACAGGAATAGATATCAGCAATGTTTTGAATATATGTTTGTTTTTAGCAAGGACAGTCCTTCTGTGAAGAATATAATCCATGATAGGGAAAATGTTAGTTTTGGTAGAAAAGTAACCGGAACAAATAGAAAGGCAAACGGAGAAACACAAAAAGCCCCAGGGTATGGAAAGGCGATCAAAGAATTTGGGGCAAGATGGAATATATGGGATGTTAAAACTGACAAGGGGAATAATAAAACAGGGCATCCGGCTATGTTCCCAGAGCAGTTAGCGCATGACCATATAGTTTCGTGGAGCAATGAGGGCGATGTGGTTTTTGACCCGTTCATGGGGAGTGGAACTACAGGCAAAATGGCGAAATTGGCAGGAAGAGATTTCATCGGCATAGAGAAAGACGCTGATTATTTTGACATTGCCTGCAAAAGAATAAACGCTGAAAGCTGAGAGCGCGAAAAGAATTATAACAAAGCCATAACCAGCGGCGCACAAACTTTAAGAGGAGGAATAGCATGGAAGAGCAAGCAGCTTACAAGAGCGGAAAAGACGGCGAGTTAGCCGTCTGCGTTGATGAAGGGGTTAAGTTTTCCCTGATAAGTTATGATGAGGCGAGAAAAAGCATCCGATTTAAAAAATACAGTAATTCAACAGATTTCAATATGCACAGAAACGGATGGATGAAAATGCACGAGTTTGAATCGGATGCGGGAGAGCCGAGCCGCAGACAAGTAGAGGGTTATATAAGAGCAATAAAACAGAATGGCGATTACTGCTACCGAAGATTTCAAGGCGGTTGCTGGAACTTACCTTTTATTTCAATATACAGAAAAGAAACTTAACATAAAAATCAGGGGCCTCTGCCCCTAAAGGAGATGGGAAGATGAAAAAATATAATATTAATTCTGAAGGAATAGCAGATCATAAAAACGTGCAATATTATTTGGCAAGTGATGTTGATGTGCGGCATGAAGAAACTCCCCTTACAACCGAAACAGACACCGGGGCAGAGGTCACGCTGGATTGCGGGGTTAAATGCCCCCTTTGTGACCATGAGTGGAGCCGCCATGACCCCGAAGATGGGAAGTGTGATGCTGGGCCACCTTGTAAATGTGGCAGAGATTTAAGGTGGATGCAAGAGCAGATAGCAAAGAAAAGCTTAGAAGCGTTGCGAAAAAGATAGGGCATTTAACAACCTTTTCAGGGGCTTTGCCCACCGGAAGCGGTGCAAATAGAAAATTAAAATGCGTGGGCAATGTCCCTTGCAAAAACTGGTTATTTTTGGAGGTAACAAAATGAGATTTACTTTTGTGATGATGGCAGCTTTATATTTTCCAGTAGTAGCAACGCCTGAAAGGTTAAAAAGTGGCCTTTGGCTAGTAATGATATCTGTGGTATATGCCATGATTTATGATTTGCTTGATTACTTGAAGAAAAAATAACATAAAAATTAAGCAGCGTGTTCCTTACGTCTGCTTGGATGTGGGGTTAGGCAAAACAACTTTAACTATGGAGGGAAATATGGCTTTACGATGGAGAAAAGATAAGCGACAAACAGGACTTGCCGGAGTATGTGCAGGGCCAAGAGGCTCAGGACTATATGATGGTGAAAAGAAATATGCTTCAGTAAACGCACGTAGTATAGGATGGGGGAAGGGCTATGATGGCTGGTATTGGGTGGCAGGATGGGATAGCGATGTTCCGATGAGGAATACTTGTGATAAGCCACTAAAGACGGAAGCTGAAGCCAAGGAAGCAGCTATGGAATACGTGAAGCAACACACGGTTGCCTAACGAAAAGCTGAGACGCGGCAATAGTGAAGTGAAACGAGCTATTGACCGTCGAAAGCTTGGTACAAGCTGATTCTCCAGCGCGGGGTTATGTTTGCCGCTGGAAGAAAGGAGAGACATGAAAAGAAAAGTTTATAGCTACACCTTACATGAAAAAGTACAGAGCGAATTACCTGAAAGAATAAAAGAGGCAATGAATATTTGCGGCTGGAATGCTTTCGGCATACACGACATGGTGGCAGAGGCAATAAAGCAAGAAAAAAAGGAAACGAAGGCAAAGTTGAAAGCTGAGAAGCAAACATAACGAAAAGCTAACCTGAGAGCGGAGGGGTTATGACAACTTGGAAGAACGAAGAGGGATATGAAACAAGGACAGGACATGGAGAAGACGAGCTACCAGCGAGTCCGGTTGAGCGTGG
>Ga0224506_10000269_pt1 | contig 49147 bp, 61 predicted proteins | sample SF_Jan12_sed_USG_2_FD_169108 | JGI IMG/M metagenome (GOLD analysis project Ga0224506, IMG submission 169108) | Sediment microbial communities from San Francisco Bay, California, United States - SF_Jan12_sed_USGS_8_1 | ecosystem: Environmental > Aquatic > Marine > Sediment | place: USA... | reverse complement strand
GCGTACAGATTTAACCGAAAACTTACAGAGCCGGCTACGGATGCTTTAGGCCCAATAATCATCCTGACCACTTGAGGTGCTGGTTTTACCGCGGCGGCTGACACCAGAACTTGCCCACCCCTTATTCGTTAGTGTTTCTAGGACTGACAAAAGGTTCGTTTAGCACAAACCACTCGGATTAACCTTGTCGTGCTTTCGCACATTGCAAAGTTTTCTCGCCTGCTGCGCCCCATAGGGCCTGGGTCCGTGTCTCAGTACCCATCTCCGGGCCACTCCTCTCAGAGCCCGTACCTGTAATAGTCTTGGTGGGCCATTACCTCACCAACAAACTGATAGGCCGCAGTCCCATCCTACGGCGATAAATCATTTGGAACATAAACCATTCCAGGCATAATGTTCTATCGGGCATTATTCTCAGTTTCCCGAGGTTATTCCCGTCCATAGGGTAGGTTGACTACGCGTTACTGAGCCGTATGCCTTGTATTGCTACAATGACTCGCATGGCTTAGTATCAATCCGATAGCAGTCAGGTCCGGCAGGATCAACCGGATTCTGTTTTGTAATTTTGATTATTGAAGTACATTTGTACTTTATTGGAATTGACGGATGCACATAATCTTCACATTTCAGATATTGATCTTGCAATCAAATCCTCATTTTTGTATGCGTAACTGGAGGCCCATGAATCACAAATTGGCATATTGCCATACATCATCAAGGGCGCCGCCTATTGCGTTACGTATGCAGAAGGTGAAGCATACGGAATCCATATAAACCATGCGTGAAGTTGTGCCTGATCGGACAAAAAAGTGCACATTTTTTTTATTCTATCACGTTCAGATAAGATTTGATCAGAGAAAAATGTTAGTCAACATTATTTTTTGAGGGTTAAAATGACAGGAATTGTAATGCCAAGTTAGTTTTGGATTACGTAAAAGAGTACAAGAAAAAGACTAGGAAATCATCTATTCTGTTTTCAAAGTCTTCAAGATTTCATGTAAATGGTGTTTCTCACAACATAAGATATTATGCACCATACCCATTTATCGTAAAATCATCGGCAGGGAAAAATCTTGTCGATGTAGATGGTAACAAATACACAGATTATTGGATGGGTCATTGGAGTTTGATTCTAGGACATGCGCCAGCAAAAGTCAAGGAGTCCTTGAGAAAGCAAATTGAGAAAGGATGGATGTATGGAACAGTTAATGAGCAAACCATATTACTCTCTGAATTAATTTCAAAGGCAGTTCCAGTAGCTGAAAAAATTCGCTATGTCACATCAGGAACTGAAGCTACAATGTATTCAGTAAGGTTGGCACGTTCTGTAACAGGTAAAAAAATCATTGCCAAAATAGATGGTGGATGGCATGGATATACTTCAGACTTACTAAAATCAGTAAACTGGCCATTTACAGAGTCAGAAAGTAGCGGAGTTGTAAACGAAGAGAAAATTGTATCTATTCCATATAATGATTTAGAAGGATCACTGACAATTTTGAAAAAACATTCTAATGATTTGGCAGGAGTCATAATTGAGCCAGTATTGGGTGGTGGTGGATGTATTCCAGCTGAACCAGATTATTTGAAAGGGATTCAAGAGTTTTGCAAGAAAAATAATTCATTGTTCATTCTAGATGAAATTGTAACAGGATTCCGGTTTAGGTATGGTTGTCTATATCCAACCATGAGGTTAGATCCTGACATTGTCACACTGGGTAAAATTGTAGGAGGCGGAATGGCGATCGGTGTAATGTGCGGTAAAAAAGAGATAATGGAATTGGCAGACACGACTGGAAAGAAAAAGTCAGAGCGAAGCTATGTTGGCGGCGGAACATTTTCAGCAAATCCAATATCAATGACATCAGGGTTTGTAACGTTGGATGTCTTGAAAAATAGGAGATCAGTATATGCAAAAATTAATGATCTGGGAGACTATGCAAGAAAGGAATTATCCAGAGTGTTTGGGGGGGATGTGATCATTACAGGCAAAGGATCTTTGTTTATGACACATTTTGTTAAAAACGGGATTAGTCAGATTAGAAATTCTGCAGATGCTGCCCAGTGTGATACTGAAAAATTGCAAAAATATCATTTTAGCATGATCAGTAAGAACAAGATATTCTTTTTGCCTGGAAAACTTGGAGCGATATCAAATGCCCATTCAAAAGAAGACATCAAAGAGTTGATTTCAGTCTCAGACAAATTGGAGTTATAATTTACAAATCCAAGAAATCAATTATGTTTTCAATATGCTTAAGATGACAATGGATTTCAAAAAACCATGAGCAAATTTGCAATTATCGGAATAGTTTTTCTTGCAACAGTTGTGATAATTGTGGGATTATTTGTATATTCATACACTCATCTTGGAGTCAGTCTCAAGGATGTCGAATTTCAAAGCATAGATTGGGAACCAATGAGTTGGGAGACACTGCTGAGTGTTGGACTCAATACACTATCAGGCAATTGGTTTAATGCAGCATTTGGTTTGATTCAGGGAATTAATCTGAATTTAGTATTTGGGCTAAGCAACGACGGGTTACTTCCAGCATACATACCAGACTTGTATTATGATGTTTTGATCAATAACATACCAATAGGAAACGGGGTCAGTAAGATCAACACCATAATCAATCCTGGTGAAATAAAAGAGATCATATCGTTTCAAAATATTCAGAAAAGCAGTATGACACCAGCTGCAATATCAATAATCAATACGGAGGGAGTAATGAACATCAAGGTAAGAGGAACAGCATATTTTCAATTGTTCGTATGGGATATACCTGTGCCATTTGATTCAGAAAAACAAATCTCGATTCATGACGAAGTTCGAAATAAAGTAAATGCAGAGATTCAAAAGAATCTTTCACGACAAGATCTTGATGCTTTGACATGTGGAGATAGAACACATGATGAAAACGGCAAGTGTGTTCCAGATAATGTAATAGAAGAAGTCGCAGGTATTTTTGATGAGATAAAAAAACAGATCGATGACTTGCTAAAGTAAAGATCATACGTTACTGAAAGTTTTGTTGTCTCCATTTGATTAGCCTATTAAAGACATCAAGGTAATTTCCAGACTTGGTTGTTATGTGAGCATGTCCATAAAGTTTGCCGAATTGTCCTTCAAAAATCATTGTGCATTCATTTTTAAAAAAAGGAATCGATATTCCAATTTTTTTAATAGATGTAAATTCAATGTTTTGAATAACTATTTTATTTTCTTTGACTATAATCTGTTTTTTTCCAGGTTTTTGTTGATGATGTCATCAAGATTTTCTTTTGTGGCAGGATCCCATAGAAGGGTATCATGAGGCCATCTATGTACAAACACCTTATCTGCCAGATATCTAATTTCAGACACAATCAAATCCAACATCAAATCAAATTAAATATATCCTTAAAGATACAAAACAATGATCAAAAGATTCAAAATCACAGTTTTAAGTTGCCAGACACAAGACCATTTTTCACAATCACAAACAATTCTTCAACTGTGCATTCTCTCAGAGCGGGAGGTAAAGAATCAATTTCGAATGTTTCTAGTTTGGCAATCTTTTTTCTGACTATCATTTTTACAAGACCGGGTACATCATCGTTAAATTTCTCATTGATGTGATTGAGGATTTCATCAATCTCACGTTGTTTCATGTTTTGCAATCAAGGAAATAAGATAAGAACCTTAAGAGGAAATCACAGGATACAGGCAGTCAAGTACGAATAATTTAGAAAAAGTAAAAAAGAAAAAAGATTGTAAATAAACATGGAAAAGAAAAAAGAGGCATACGCAACAGATGATCCAACAAAGACATCAGCAAAAGAGCAGGAAGACATGGCAAGAGAAGCCATCAAGAAATTCAAGTCACTTAAGTAGACCAAACTTTCATTAACAATATTATTTTTTAGTGTTCATGGGCTTGTTTGGTTCGAAAGACAGTTTAGATGACTTAATGTATGATGCAATGTCACTAATGGAGAAGAATCAACCAAAGGGGGCAATTGCATTATTTAATAAAATTTTAAAACAAGAGTCCCATAATACTGCTGCATTATTTAACAAAGGTTTGGCGCTAAATCAAATCAAAAAATACAGCGATGCAATCACGTGTTTTGATAGACTGCTGGAGATAAATCCAAAAGACGCTCAAGCATTTAACAATAAAGGGATAGCATCTGCAGAGATGGGAAACATCCAAGGTGCAGTAGAGTGTTACGATAAGGCAATCAAAGCAGATCCAAAACATGCCGCATCATATTTCAACAAAGGTGTTTTGCTCGATAAGCTGCAAGAGCATGAAGAAGCAATACAAATTTTAGACAAGGCAATTGCGATAGAGCCAAGAAAACCAAACTCCCTATTCTACAAAGGCATCATTTTAGGCAAAATGAAAAGACATGAAGAGGCATTGAACTGTTTTGAGAATGTTCACAAAAACAACCCTAGTCATATGGATGCATTTTTTCATGTAGGAATTGAATTGGCAGAGATAGGCAAGCATGAAAAGGCAATTGAAATTTTTGACGAGATTTTATCAAAACACAAAGACAACGTAAACATAATCTATGCTAAATCAAGAAGTCATGCAGAACTTGGGAACTATCAGGAGTCACTGGAGTTACTAAAGAAGGCAATATCTAATAATTCAAAGATGATTAGAGCATGGGCTAAAGACGAGCCGATTTTCAATAAATTAAACAGTAACGAGCAATTCAGAAAACTTTTGAGGACATAAACAGTCAGAGGATTTTTTTTCTTACAGCATCTATGCGTATTATTTCCACTTTCTTTTTAAGATCAGATAATCGTGCCTCAAAAATCGGAATATATACCTCAGTGATATCATGTAACATAAAGTCATCTTTAAGATCACGAACATTTTCTTCCAATGGTTTTTTCAAATGGATTTTCAGGTTCTCAATTGCAGACTCGTATGAGAATTCAGGTTTTTTGACATTGGTTTGATTTGTTTCCAATACTTTATCAGGGTAATTTTCGATGTTATTTGAGTCGATTTTGAAAGGCAGTTCTATTTCCAGACCGTGATGATCAAATGTCAATTCATCTTCGCCTTCCACAAAAACATGCTCTTCCAAATTAAGATCAATCTTGTTCTTGCCACGTTTTCCAACAAATGCCTTTTCAAGACCAGACTTTGATCGAACTGGGAAAAATCCATCACCTAAAACAACTTCATGTACGTTTGAATCAACATCAATCGTATGGACTGCTTTCCTGAAGTAATTAGCATTGTACTTTCCAGACACTATCAACGAGCCTTCATAGAACAGATTTAGAGAATCTATGTGAATGTCTTCTTTTTTTGGTCTTGAAAGAAGAGATTTGAAAGGATCAGTTTTCTTTTGTTCAACAATTTCCATGGCTTCAGATTCTTCGATAGTTTTTTTTATCACAATGGTTTTTACATTATAATCATTAGTTACCAAAATCACTTTGGCTACGTAATTCCTGCTATTAAATCAATTCTAGTAGGAAAGAGATAATAGATTTAAGAATTAGTAAACAGCATGGCAAAAGCAAAGAAAGGTGGATACATCGATAGGTTTCTCAAAAAAGCAGACAAAGCAATAGATGAAGGAATCAAAAGAGCAGATGAAGCCCTAGATGATGCAGTAGAGTTTGGAGGAATGGCTGCTAGTCAAGCAAAAAAAACAAGTGAGGAGTTAAGAAAAAAAGCAACCAAAGAAAAAGAAATAATCAAAGAAAAAGGAATTAAAAAAATCAATGAAGGGATAACTGCTGCAAGAATGATATCAGGAAAGGTGGATGAAGATTTGGTAGCACTGGAAAAGCTAGGAGAGTTAAGAAAGGCAGGTGTTTTAACAGAAAAAGAATTCCAAGAGAAAAAGAAGAAGATCTTATCGAGGATTTAACATGAATAAATCTAACATTCATGGTACCAACGATAAGAGAATGGTAAATCCGAACTGGTTTACAGACAAGACATGGATGAAAGTTCTCTCAGAGAAGATAAAATCAAGAGATCAAGACATCTATCATGTTCACTTTGAAAAAGGCTCCAGAACAAAACTTCACTTCCATGATGGAAATCAAGTATTAATTACAACAAAAGGTAAAGGAAGTCTTGAAATTTTTAAAAGATATGGAACAAGTAAGACTAATTTCAAAATAAGAAAAATAGAAACAATCAGACTCAATGAAGGAGATATTGTTCATATTCCAGCAAGAACACTCCACACACATGGTTCAACCGACAAGAGAAAAGAGTTTGCACATATTGCAATAAACATCTTTGCCAGAAAAAATGCACCATACAAAACAACATGGTATGAGTCAGATTTTAAAACAAATGTTTCCAAAATCATTTAGGCAAAATGTCAGACAAAAGAGATCTGAAATCAAATCAGCCAAACGTAATGAAGATACACAAATAAAACAATATTTTCATCCACACAACACACTAGAATCAATTACAGTTTAGCACAACTCATACTAGAACCTGGAAAAAGAACTAAACTTCAAGGCAAGTTCATCCGAAATTTACTACATATTAGAAAGAAAAACGAATCTAAAGATCAACAAGGAAACATACCATATCGAATAAGACGATTCTGCATATGTCCCTCCAAACAATTTATTGAAAATTCGGGTTTGGAATATTTGAAATTCCTATGCATCAGGGAGCCTGCAGTGAGACCAGATGATGAAGACATACTAGAATAATCAAGAATTAGTGCAGGAAAAGAGGCAATTATTTTTAAGAAATAACAGATTGATACTTTTAGTGAATACATATCAAGCATTGAGAGTTTTGAATGTAAATTTGGATTCAACACAAGAAGAAATTAAGGCAGCATATAGAAAGATGGCACTAGAATTACATCCAGACAAAAATAAAGGTAGAAAAGAAGATACTGAATTTAAGAAAATCACAGAAGCATACAACTATCTAAAACAGAATCATGCAAAAAAAGATGCAACATGCAAAGATTATACAAAAAACGACCCTACAAAAGCAAACTTTAAGCCAAAACCACAGTGGGGGGCTCCAGATGATGGAAAAATTCCAGAACAAGACTGGAGTAAATACACTAAAGAATTTGAAGAGTGTAATCCAGACTTTTGGAAGGAGTATGAAAGAAAGTTTTGGGAGGAATACAATGCACGTGTGCGTCCTGATGGAAAAAATGGCGAATATAAGAAAGCAGAAGAGCCTAAAAAGCAACCAAACCTGTTTGTAGATGTGGACAAAAGTCGATGTATTGGATGTTGCAGTTGTGAGATCATAGCACCAGATGTATTTGCAATAAACAAAGAAAGCACATCAAACCCAAAATCTTCAGTGGTCAATCAAAATGGTGCAGGAGTAAACAAGATAATGAATGCCGCAGAAACATGCCCTACAAAGGCAATCATTGTAGAGAACATAGACACCAATGAAAGAATGTATCCGTATTAAATTTTCAATTTATTATAGAGATCATCAATTTCAGACTTTGATAACTTCAATGCTGAATCAAACATACTATGGATTGCACCGGCAGAATCATCTTTACTTCGTGGAACTAGATGCACATGAACATGTGGGACTTCTTGGCCTGCGTCTGCCCCATTATGTACAGCAACCAAGGTAGAACCAGTAATTGAGTCTACTTTAGAAAGTATCAAGTAAACAAGGGAGAACAGATCCGTGTTTTCTTCAACAGACATGTCTTGAATTTTTTGATGATGATTCTTTGGAATTACAAGCACATGTCCCTTTGCAAGAGGGAATGCATCTAAAAAGCAAACAGAACTGGGAGTTTCTTTGAGGAAAGCAGTTGGAATTTCTCCTGAAACAATTTTGCAGAAAATACAATCCATATTCATTCACCAAATTTTCAAAATATTAAATCATCGCTTAAGGAGAAACAACAGTAGTCCATGCAAGCCCTTTCCCATACTTGATGGTGACAACATCACCAGAATTGAACACACAATCTTCAATAATTTTTGGAATATCATCTTTAGTTTCAACATAACATATGTCTCCATCATTATTCAGAATTGTCACATCTTCAAATACGTCTTCTCGAATTAGATTCCAAAATGGGAAAACCATTGTAGATAACACAATACCTGCAGTTAGAAAAGCACCCAGAAAAACAAGACCTGTTTTTTGACTTGAGCTAAGTTGCATTTTACCAAGTACCACCGTCACCTGAATTAGGATCAAGTTTCTTTGCAGGTACGTTTCCATGTGCTTTTTTCATATGTTTCTTCAAACGCTCTGGATCATGTAATTCAGTACCACACACATTACATTTTGTTTTGGTATCATTTTCTTTTTTACGTTTAAACAAGCCCATAAAACAATAAAAATTCGAAATACATTATAAAGGATACTAGATTTTAAAGAAAGATGACAATAAAAAATATCACAGTTTTAGGTTCTGGAGTAATGGGGCATGGAATTGCACAAGTTTCAGCAACCGCTGGATATAATGTAGTATTACGAGATATCGAACAAGGGTTTTTAGATAAAGCAATGGAGAAGATAAGATGGAGTTTAGATAAGCTAGTTTCTAAAGAAAAAATATCAAAAGAAGAAGGCGATGCAATTTTTGGAAGGATTACGCCAATTGTCAATTTAAGTGATGCAGTAAAAAATGCAGAACTTGTGATAGAGGTAGTGCCAGAGATAATGGATCTAAAGAAAAAGGTCTATGCAGAGCTAGACAAAGTGGCAGCACCAAAAGTAATCTTCGCATCAAACACAAGTACATTACCAATTACTGAAATAGCAAATACAACATCACGTCCAGAAAAATTCATAGGAATACATTTCTTCAACCCACCACAACTAATGAAATTAGTCGAAGTAATTCCCGGCGAAAAGACGTCAAAAGAAGTAACAGAGTTGACACTAGACTATGTAAAATCAGTAAACAAACAAGCTGTTGTTTGTAGAAAAGATGTTCCAGGATTCATAATCAACCGATTGTTCATACCGATGGTTCATGAAGCATGTTTTGTCAGAGATAGAACAGGCGCAACTTTGGAAGAGGTGGATTCAGCCGTGAAATTCAAACTAGGATTCCCGATGGGTATTTTTGAGTTAGCCGATTTTACAGGAATGGATGTGATCCACAAGGCAACAGTAGAGATGCATTTGCGAGATAAAAAAGTGATCAACCCACATCCACTTGTGGAAAAAATGTTTAAAGAGAAAAAATTAGGCCAGAAATCAGGGGAAGGGTATTACAAGTATTCTGACGATAAATATGAAAGAGTTGCACTCTCAGAGGAATTGGCAGAAAAATGTAACCCAATACAACTGGTTGCAAACATCCTAAATAATGCAGCATGGCTTGTAACAAACGGGGCTAGCGATATTGAGGAAATTGAAAAAGCAGCACAGTTAGGATTAGGATTAAAGAAACCATTGTTTGAAACTGCAAAAGAAATTGGAATCAAAAACATAGTTGCTGAATTAAACAAGCTTACTGCAGAACATGGGGAGTTTTATAGACCAGACCCATTACTTTTATCTATGCAGCAGTAAGTTCTAAAATTATCTTGACAGCTTCTTGAGCAGTGTCAACCCCGATGATTTTGACATTTTTTCTATGATCCAGATACCCGTCAATATACTGTACAACAGGTCCATTTAGATTTCTGATTGCCACCATTGGTTTGCGGTTCATATATGCAGCACATATTTCAGCCAAAGTTCCAGATCCACCACCCACAATAATCACACCGTCAGCACTTAGTGCATTCAAAAAATCACGAGTTAGTCCCATTCCAGTAGGGATAACAACGTCACAGAATTCATTTGCCTCAGAAGCATCTGCTTGAGGAATAATACCCACAGTCAAACCACCTGCATCTTTTGCACCGTGAGCAGAAGCAGTCATCACCCCACCCAACCCTCCTGTAATTAAGACAGAACCAGATTTTGCAACCTCAAACCCAACATCATATGCAATTTTTTCATGCTCTATAGTACAACCATTTGTATTATGACCTATAACTAAGATCTGCCGTTTCTTTGTCACAATCAGAATAAAAAAAATGGTTTGAAATATCTTTGCAAGAGAAAAAGATATTAGGTAAAAATATTGAGGTATATTCATGGAAAATCGTTCAATGCCGGTATGTTTTACCGAAAAACAATACAAAATGATTGAAGAATTTGCCAAGAGAAACGGCATGCTTAACGCAAGTCAAGCTCTTGAAAAGATCTTAGAGCAGTAGATATTTTTTGTTATTTTTATTTTGTTTACATTTATAGAATAAGGCATATCAGGAAGATCAAATGGGATTATTTGACAAAAAGCCGTCATATTGTGCTGTTTGTAATAAAGAATTAACTCACAAACACAAACCAAAAAGAGAATGGAATCTAAAGGGAAAACTTTGCGGAGACTGTCATTTTGAGAAGTCTAAAGAATACTATGAGGGCAAAGTAAGACAACCATGTGTCACATGTGGAACAACTCAGAAAATTACGGATTTGTGGGAACCTAGATGGCAGTGGGACATGGAAGGTTTGTTGTGTAAGGAGTGTTTTGATAAGAAAGAAGAAGACCATGGAAAAAAGAAAAACTTTTGTGCATTGTGTGAAACCCAAATTGGGCTGATCAGATACAATCCAAAAAGCAATTGGAAGATTGAAGGTCAACTATGTAAGAAATGCTGGGATGATAAAAAGGCAGAGTTTGGATAAAAGTGATATTTTTTAGAAAAATCAAGTGTGAGATTTGTGAGAAAAAATTTTCAAAACAAGAAGAAGTTATGAACCACAAGGAAATTGTTCATGGCAAGGATTTGAAGTACGATTGTAAAGAATGTAAAAGATATTTTCCTAACATGGAGGATATGAGGACTCACTTACAAAGAGAACATAGTTATAAAAAAGACAGATAGTTTTAGATTGCTTTTACTGTCTTGACTACGGGAGGTCTTACTTTAGTGAATACCCTGAAACCACAAATACATTTGATTTCAGGTAAACGAGATAATTCAGTATTTGAAACCGCAGTGCCACATCTAAGACAAGCATAATTTACTTCAAAAGTTTCAACAGAAGGTTCTTCCATTTCATCAATATTTTCTTCAACCATGCTTACCATCAAGACTTCTATAATTTAAGGATAACAGATTATGTCAGAGATAACTCAATGTAGACATCATCTGGAATTTTCAACCTCATTAGTTGCCTAATTGCTTTATCATCAGCATTGATGTTGATAATTCTTCTGTGCATTTTCATTTCCCATTTCTCATAGGTTTCAGTACCACTGCCACAGGGGGACTTTCTGGTTGCAACGTGTAATCGTTTTACCGGAAGCGGTGTTGGACCTTTAACTTTAACACCGGTTTTTTTACCAATTCCCATGATCTCCCCACAAACACCGTCTAATTTAGGTAGACTGGTGGAAGTGAGTTTAACACGGGCGGTTTGAGTCATAAAATACGCCTATGGTTTGTACTCTTCGGTAATTTCCTTAACAATACCTGCTGCGATAGTTGCACCCATGTCTCTAAGTGCAAATCTGCCCATTTCAGGGAAATCTTTGAAGGTTTCGATACAAGTTGGTCGTACCGGTCTGATTTTGACAATTGCAGAATCTCCAACTTTAAGGAATTTTGGATTTTCTTCTTCAACGGCACCAGTTGCGGGGTTAATCTTTTGAAGAAACTCAGTAACAGTTGCTGCAACTTGTGCAGTGTGTGCATGCATTACTGGTGTGTAACCAGGAGCAATTGCCGTTGGATGGTGAATTACAATGATTTGTGCTTTGAATTCTTTTGCAACCATTGGAGGCGAATCAGGAGTACCAAGTACATCTCCTCTCTTGATATCTTTCTTTTCAATACCTCTAAGGTTGAAACCAATATTGTCACCAGCCTCAGCAGTTGGCATTTCAGTATGATGTGTTTCAATAGATTTGATTTCACCAAGAGCTCCAGAAGGCATAACAATAATTTTTTGACCAGTCTTCATAACACCAGTCTCTACTCTGCCTACAGGTACAGTACCTACACCAGTGATAGTGTATACATCTTGAATTGGAACACGTAATGGTTTACCAATTGGTTTTTCAGATACGGTAAAGTCATCGAATGCTTCGAGTAAGGTCTTACCTTTGTACCAAGCCATATTCTCTGATTTTTTAACCAAGTTATCTCCTTTCCATCCAGAAACTGGAATAAATGGCACATTTTCTAGTTTGTAACCAACAGATCTCACTAGTTTTTCACCTTTCTCTTTTGCGGCTTTGAATGCATCTTCTTTGTATTCAACTGCATCCATCTTGTTGATAGCTACAATTAGTTGACCTACACCAAGTGTCTTTAACAAGAAAGCATGTTCTCTTGCTTGTCCACCTGCTGCAATTGCAGTATCAGTTTCACCTTCTTTTGCAGAAAGTACTAGAACGGCTGCGTCTGCCTCAGACGCACCTGTAATCATGTTTTTAATAAAGTCTCTGTGACCAGGAGCATCAATCAAAGTAAAGAAGTACTTATTTGACTCAAATTTTTGGAACGCTAGATCGATTGTAATACCTCTCTCTCGCTCATCTTTAATGTTATCCATTACCCAAGCATACTTGAAAGTATCACCTTTTCCGGTCTTCTCGGATTCGGCTCCGTGTGCTGCAATTGTTCTTTCATCCACAACACCAAGATCCATCAAGAAATGACCCATAGTTGTTGATTTTCCATTATCAATATGACCTGTTACAATCAGGTTCAAGTGTGGTTTATCTGCCATATAAACAGCCTAACTGAGGGCATTTATTACTGTTATGAATTTTTGAAGAAAAAAGAATATTTTTCAAATAATTTTAGAATACAGAATTTTGCTAAAACACATCATACAAACGAATAATCTAAGATAGAATTTTGAAGATTGATTAAGTAGTTTTGAGATTGATTAACAAATGCAGGATTATAGTGTGAAAAAGATTCTTGTTCCACTTGATGGTTCACGAAACTCCTTTAGGGGATTGGACAAGGCAATTTATTTTGCAAGGCAATGTGGTGCAACACTTACAGGACTGTATATCATCCAAAAACCATCCAGATATGGGTTTGATACAGTTGATGATTTAAACTCATTTAAGAGAAAACAAATAGACATGTTTTTGGAAAAGGCGAAAAATGTGGCTGCCAAAAACGGGGTAGATCTTAGTGGGAGATAATGCATGGGTCTGTTAAAAAAGACATTCTGAATTTTGCAAGTAGGTGGAACTACAATCTAATCGTAATTGGTTCAAGTGGTGCTGGATCTACTAAAGAATCTTTTATCGGAAGCGTTGCAAACCATATACTACACACGTCCAAAATTCCAGTGTTGGTTGTAAAATAATGAAACATGATTAAAAATACTAAATGTTTTTCACAGACATATTTTTCAAGCCAATAAACATATCAACATACACAGCCTAAATCTGAACATCTTGATTGCAAATATTCTATTATGAGCAATACCTGAAAAAACATTATGAAAATATGCCTAAATTAACTTCAAATAGATTTAAGTGATCTGACTAACTTTATTTGTGGGTATGCATCATGATTTTTAATGCATGATACAGAGTCAGATACATTTGTCTATCAAACATGGCCTGAAAAATTTAGTGAGATGTTAAAGAAGATCGGCATAGATTCGGAATCAAAAGAGATTGGAACAGATAATGTTGAAAGAAATGATTACTATAGCAGATATTTTGCTCAAACACCAAGAATGATTACTAATCGCGGGTGTCTTGATGTCAAAAATTCCAATATTGACGTGATCCAGATTATTCAAAAGGGGTAAAAATGCAAGATCCAAATCCACTTCCATGGGGTGCCTTAGATAGATTTCAAGCTCATTTCATTGTTAGAAAAGATACAGGCGTATCCGTAAAAAATTATGTTGCAAGAACAATCCTTACCACCAAGGGACATTTTGGAAACAAATCCGTTGTAAAAGTAAGTTGGGAGGGTCCTGGAAGTTTATCTTCAAAATTAAATTCAGATACAGAACTCAACGATATGATTGTAAAGCAATCAGTTAAGGATGCAACCATCTATGTGGAACCTACTGAAGGAGCTATCAGAATAAGAGGTAAATGGAATAATCATATTGGGTTTGGCATCACCAAAGAATTGTTTGAGATCTATGACAGAATTGCAGGTCACATAAAATCAGTCTAAGCTTTCCACCAGTCTAGTGCAAGAAAATCTACTTTATCCCGACCCTTAGGAATTGCTAAAATGAATTGTTTTCTTACTGTAGTTGCCAGTCGTCCTGCAAGAACAATTCCTGTAGATGTAATTGATTCACTTCTGTTATACACTTGAATCAAAAATGGAGCATGATCAATACCTGGACCTTTCTCATAGACTGCAAAATCACAGCCAAATTTTATTCCAGGGTTTATGATGTATCCTTTGTCTCTGAAATTTTTGTAGACCAGATATTTCTTATCAAACTCATGAACTTCCTTTTTACAAATCTCAGTCATTTGTTCTACAGATATTTTTTGATTTGTTTTGTTAATTGTGATTTTTTTATTCTCTAAAAGGTATAGACCTTCAATTAAATCTAAAATCAATGGAACGTCAATCTCCTCAATTTTTGGTTTTGGCATACCTATTGGTTTTCCATAATAACCTTGACTGAAAAGTTTGCGCGAATCTTCGACATCCCATACTATGATTCGATTTTCAATTAATTCACTTTTCATTGATTTTGTAAAATATTATGTGTATATGAATTCTCTAATTTAGATTGACAGTGACTTTATGGATAAAAATAAAATGAAAAATGAAATGATTTGGTTATAGACTCAGTGCCAATAATATGAACGAATCTGAAACTCTCTGACACTTGTCAGACATTTCTTCAATTCCTTCTATTACATCCTTAATCAACAATAATTCTTTTGTGTTTGTTACCTCGTTTAGAAGTTTAATTGTAGTTTCTCTGTATTTGACGTCTATCTCTCTTTCAATTGTTTGTGTTTCTTGTGCTAATTCAATCGCATTTGCCGTATTTGTGTTCAGGCTACGAATGATTTCATTTAGTTTGTAAACTTCATCTACAACTAATTCGATCAATTTTGTGATATCTTGATCAAGCTTCGCACTCTTAAGCGTAGTTATCTTTACGTTTGAAAGTTTGAATGAAATGCCTGTGATATAACCTGCAATTTCATCCATGGTGTAAGCTGTGTTCAAAAGGTTTTCTCTGTTCATGATCAGACCTCCCACATCAGCTACTTCTCTTGTGATTTTTCTTCTCAGATTCTCTACTTCTTCCTCAATGGTTGAAATTTGTTCCAGGGTATTCTTGATTCCCACCTTATTTTTTTTCATCATAAGTTCAGGTAGTGTTGCAAGTTCTCTGGAAGCATTCAGAATTCGGTTGATTTCGTCTTGTAAAACTGCTATAGCCTTTCTTTTTGCTTGAACTTCAAGCTCTCCGCTATACATAACAAAAACCAGAAAACTTCTAGGTAATTTAAATCCTTTATGATCTGTGATATTTTTGAGCGCGAATCACATCAAATTTTTATCATGTGCTACTTTGTTTTGCTTTTTGAATAGCGCTATAACTTCTTCATTAGTTGATGCATCTTCAGCTGCTTTTTCAAGTCTTATTTTCCCTGTGAATTTTGGAAATCTCAAAGCAAGGCCCGTATCTTTTCTTATCTTGTCTCTGGCAGATTTGTGAATTGGACTAAGGGTGATTTCTGAAGCCACTACTTCTATTACTAATTCGGGTTCAAACCACACATCAGCTTCCATGTCGCTATTTACACGTGGGTTTTTTTTGATTGTGACTTTAGGATGTAAGATTTGGTATAGTTGATCTAAATCTTCATCTGAAAATCCTGTTCCTACTTTACAAATACTTGTGAATTCATCATCATCATCATCATATGTTGCCAACAACAGTGTCCCGTAAATTCCTGTCCTTCTACCTTTTCCAAAATATCCACCTATCACAACAAGATCTAAACTATCTCCCAATTCATTTTGGTATTCTCTTTTGAGTTTTAACCAGTGACTCCCTCTTGAGCCTGCTTGATATGGTTTATCAAGCATTTTTAGCATTAATCCTTCACTTCCTGCATTGATACTGCTTTCCATAAATTCTGTGACTTCATTTTCATTTCTAACAATGCACATGGGAATGTATTTTGCAAATACGTCTTCTTTAACTTGTTTTTCTAGTTTTTCTCGTCTCTTTTTGTATGCTAATTCCAAACAACTTTCACCGTTATGATACAAAATGTCAAAAAAATTCACTGTTATTGGATATTTTGTAACAGCCTTTTCTATTTTGTGTTTTCTTCTTCTGTGCATCAACTCCTGAAACGGTAAAAATTCGCCAGTATTTTCATTAATTGCCACTACCTCTGCTTCTAGAATTATGTTATCTCCTTGAACAGATTGTGGAATTTTTTCAATAATATCTGGATAGTAGTTTGAAATATTTTCTAAACTTCTAGAAAACAGTACCACTTTCTGTCCTTCTATGTGAAGTTGTACTCTCTCTCCATCTAATTTGTATTCAGCTGCAAATTCATTACCCATTTTTTCAACGGCCTCTTTTTCACTTTTCACTCTGTCAGCAAGCATTGGTCTAATAGGATTAAACAAAAGTATCTTAAATTTTTCTACTCCTTCAAGACCTTTCGTTGCAATTGTTTCTGCAACTTTCCCTAAATCACTTGAGACATTGTATGCATGCTGCAGTTTTTTCCTATTTTCTTTGTTACCTGTGAATTTAATTGCCAACGCATCCATTACGGTGTTCTCTGCAATTCCCAATCTCAAAGTTCCCAATAATATTTTTAGAATATAACTAGCTTCTAATGGATTTGCGTCATTTAACAAACTCGAGATATACTTCATCTTCATGTCTTGAGATCGAGATCCTTCCAAGTTAGCAATTTTAAACAACGTATCATACACTCTTTCAATAGTAATGTCTTCTACAAGAAATGTTGTTTGTGTTTTTTGTTCTAATATTGTTGATGCAGCATGGCCAAGATCTCCACTTTTTCTATACTCTTCTTCAATTCGTGTTACTGGTATTCCTGAAGACTTTGAGATTGATCTTATTGCAAGCTTTTCTGCAACTCCCAACTCTATTCCTTCAAAGTCTGGTCTTAGTTTTCCTTGTAACAGATAGATGATTTTTGCGATGATATTATTTGGTGTTTTCTCAAATAATTCTACAAGGAACTGTGTTAATTCTAGTCTTTTTCTAGTGGATTCCATTTTGTAAAATGCATTAGTCAAAATAGAAAATTCCATTTTATGTCTTTACGCAATCCTGAATAAAAGTCTGAATCTAGATATATCTAAAAATTATTGGCTTGTCTGATTTTGGAAGATCTGAGATCAATGCAAAGCTGTACAGGGGATACATTTCCTTATATTGTTTCATAAAACTCCATGCCACATCATATGTTTTGAATACTGTTCTAATACCGTCAATCTCACTCTTTTTTCCAAACACATCAAATGGAACTATAGAGTATTCTTTAGGACGATTATTTGGTTTTGCTTTGAGAAACCAAGCTAATGCAAAAATGAATACGGTACCTAAAATCACATATATCCCCGCAACCTTAAAAAAAGTGAGGACTATTCCGGGAATAGTTTGCCCAAACAATAAAGCCACAAAACTTGAAAATGAAATTATTGCCAACGCTGTGAAAACATACGTTTTCCAATCAAAGATCTTTTGAAACACGTTCATTGGATAATTTGTATTAAATTTATTTTGATTTAACTATTTCTTAGAATTTCTAATATTGAAAGTCTAGTCAGGATCTTCATAGTTTTCTTTCTTTTCACCAGTATTGGTATCTTCCATTGGTTTCATCTTGGCTTCTAGAACATCCATTCTTGCTCTATATCCTTCAGCATATTCTAACTCTGATGGAACTAAAGTTGCCGGATGAATGAATCCTTGGCTTCTGATGGACATTGCCTTCTTTGTTGCAATCTCTCTGATGTAATCCCAATCAGGTGTTGAGAATCCGTCAAATGGGCCTGTAAGTTTTCCATTATGCATACTGAATACCAATGCTTCTACAATTGGAATACAAAAGTTGATTGTAGCTGCAGAGTTTAATTTTACAGGCATTAATGGCATATTATGGCTTCCTCTAGTGTTTCCTGCAACAAAGTGTGGATTGTTAAATACACTTCCAACTTCTTCGGTTGCGGGAAAATTCTTTTGTGTTCTAACTATACAAATTGGATCATCTTTTCCAACATAGGTTCCTGCAATGTTGTGCAATCTGTCAGTTGATGCGTCAAGTATAGGCTCATCATCCTTAGTAAAAACTGAATCTACAACATATCGGCCTGGATACATCAACGCAGCCTCGATTGTCGGTTTGTCTTCCCACAATTTAAGTTCTGCAATTTGTGCTTTTTCAACATCCATAATGTTAATCTTTACTCCACTTGCAAGACTTTTGTTTACAATTAATCCAGTATTACTCAATGCATCTACAAACATTCTATAGATTGGATAGTTAAATGCGCCAGGTTCTGTTTTATCAGCAGCAAAAACGGTGAACGCTTCATTAGGTCTTTCTTCAAACTCCATCTCTGCAACTCCAGGACCCATTCCTTTTACATTACCTGAAAAGGAATCTCTCAAAAGATCTTGTCCTGCACCATATAGTCCCTCTTGTTTTGCAACCTGAGTTCCTGCCATGAAAGCATCCCAAGCCAATTTGTGAATTTTCTCATTGTCAACTCCATGTGTATGAGTCATTACAATGTGTGTATCATCACCACAATATCCAATATAATAATCAACAAGCAAATGCGCTGAATTTCTAACGGTATTTCTAATTGCCTCAATTAGTCCGTCACTCGGTTTTGTGTGACCTCCAACTCCGCCAACATCTGCTTTGATAACCGATACTGTAATTTTCAATAATTAACACCAGTATAGCTTTTATTTATATCATGTTATCATAGTTGATTATTTTGGATTCGGTAAAAATAATCTCAATTTGGATTCGTTTCTACAAATAATTTAATTTAGGTAATTCATTTATTTACCACATTTGTGACCAGAATCACAAAATAATTTTGAGTTAACGTGTTGTAACAAACACCACCTTTTGGTTAATATTTCAGGTCTTTTTTTATTAGACAGAAAAGATAGGATTTCGCCTGTGTTTTGTGCCTGAATAGATAATCAATAGGATTCAAGGAGAAATTTGTCGTAAATTGCCTGAATCAGCATTATTTTGTCATTAAATTTAGAAAATCGAGTTAAGATATCGTTAAAGAAATTATGTATCACATAGTTAACCAGGAATGCAACATCATAATCTGGTTCTAGTTGTTCCTCCTTGACATCTTTTGAGGCAATCATCAATGTTATCAAACTCTGACAAATTCATTGTGTCTTTACAGTGTTATACGCAACAGTCCAACTTCCAAAAGCACCACTCCTTTGTAATTCCTTTTCAACAAAGTTCTCTCTGGAAAAGGAGGCCTTTTTTGCCTAACATAGCAATACACAACAAATTCTACTTATTTATGGGTAAATAGAGGCAAAATATTGAGCATTCAGAACATTAAAGCATTTAACAAATAAACAACTTTTTACATCTGTAAATTTATAGCCGTGCCTTTATGAAACGGATTGCTGGAATGTCAGTTGGGTCTATGCCGTCACTTATTGCACGAAGAATCGTTGCATACCCCATATGATACATTGGATTAACAAGTGCATTAAGTAGATTTCCCTTGGGGGCAAAAACCTCGAAATATTGAACTTTTTTTGATTCGAGATACTCTTTAACCACATTAAATTGTTTTTTTATCAATATGTGATCGTCATCTTTTCTAAAAAGAATTGGACTGATGTTTGAAGGTCGTTCCCAAGCGTTAATGCTGTTATGACAAGATTCAGCTATTTCCTCTATCATACCATGTTTCTTACAATTCTCTTGAAGATCATTTTTAAATCTTAAAGCAGCGGGTAACAGCAGTGGCGAATAATAACATATAGGTATTTTTGACATAAATTTTGCCAGACTAACAGAGGGATTATTCTCTTTATCTGTAGAAAATATTACATCTCTTGTTTTCTTAAGATTAGATATAGATTCAGTTATCTGTACTTTTGGCAATCCAATAGATTCTGATAATGATCCTAAGATGGTATAGAGTGAAAAGACAAGCGAGGTACGTGGAGAATTCAACATCTTATATTTATTAAATGGAATTTTGTTGTTTTTGCAATATTTTTCAATTTTACCGCCAGATGAAAATGCAATAATTTTACATCCCGCTTTGTGAGCTGTTTTAAGCAAAGTTAGTGTTTCTATAGTATTTCCTGATGCACTGTTACAAATAACCAATGTGTCTTTTGCAATTTTTTTTGGAAGAAAATACCCTTTAGCTACAAAGATTTGATGGTCAGTGAGACCATATAAGATATTTGCAATTATACCTGATCCACCCATACCACTAACAAGAATATCATTAAATTTTACATCTACTTTTTCTGAAGAGTTGAAAGATTCCTCTGCGTGCTCTGGCCAAGATCTGTAAACATCAATCATTTCTTGTGCCATCGTACTTATTTTTTTCATAACGTATGTTCAAAGGAATTTATTATACAATACGTGGTCTAATTGGTTAAAGCTAAAGATTATCAAGAGTTTACCAATTTCAAATTACAACATACCAACAAAAAAACATTGTAAAAACATTTGAATGCAAGTGTCAAATCATCCCCCATTAAAAGACCAAAAACATATACGTATATCAAACACCATAAAAAAGATTCAGGACATCAAACTTCACTTACATTTCCATATATTGTAGTTATTTTTGATCCAGTATGATTTCTAGGATCAGATTCTGTATTAAAAATGATTATCAGAATAAAACGGCATTGACGGTGTTATAAGATTTGTAATATGTATAGCCAAGTCAATTTTTTAAACTAAGAATCTTAGAGTCAAGTGAAGAATCCTTAGGTGCAGAGTTGATCTTAAATATCGGAATCAGCATAGCCAAATGAAAACCAGCACCCACAATATTTACAATTGTAAACCAGGATTGCAAATCAAACAATATTCCTTTTACAATACTTGTCGTAAGGAGAGTTATTAACAGCAATTGTGGCCAAAGAGATCTCCATGATACACTGCTTCCAGTTCTAGCTGTGACAAATGGTTTGGCTTTACCTCTAAGTGCTTGAATTGAAGCTCCAGTGGTTATTGGAAATGATATGATGTTCATACTTGTGTTATAAAATACAGATTTGAGTGAATTGCCAGATTTAATGAAAGTGAGCAAGAAAGTACCTAATGTAAATAGGCTATACGGAAGTAAAAACAGTAGATAAGTAGTCAGATCAAGATTTAAAGGACGGATATTAAACAGCAGAAACGCTACAGGTGAAATCATTTGTATAAGATATGCCCAGCCGGACAAGTACCAACTGGTACTTAGGAAATAGTCAAATTTGTATGCGAGGCTGAAAGACTTGTTCTTTAACACCTTGTTGAAAATCTTCTTGAAACACTGCATCGTTCCAAATGCCCATCGCCATTGCTGATTGAAATATGCGGCAAGTTCTGTAGGTGCGCGCCCATATACCAATTTTTTGTTATAATAAAATGTCTTCCAACCTTTCATATGCATATCAACTGATGTGGCCAGATCTTCTGTTATTGAATTTTCATCAAAACCACCAACACTCAACAAGGCCTCCTTTCTATACACAATGTTTGTTCCACAGCTAAACAATGTGCCTAGTGTGCTTTTTCCTTCAGTAATAACATCATAGAAAATGATCTGTTGAGCTTGAGCTGCCCTGCTAAGTAGTGACGCATCAAGATTAGTATACTCCTGAGGTACCTGAACTAATGCAAGATTTGGATCATTTTGTAAAAAAGGCAGTACTTCTCTTAAAAAGCTAGGATCTGGCATTTGATCAGCATCTAAGATACAAACAAACTCTTCCTTTAGTACCGGCAAAATATCATTTGTTGCACCTGCTTTGTAGCCTCGTCTATTTTCTCTGTGAATATACTGTACTCCCATATTATCACAAAAATTTTTAATATTTTTGCGACTTTCTGGATTAGTAGAGTCATCAAGAACATAAACAACAGCTAGACCTTTAGAAGCATTGACAACTGCAGGTAAATTCATGGAAAGCATATCCATGGGTTCATTATACATTGGTACTAGAACAGCAACCTGACTTTTAGAATATATGTACGTATTGCGTGTTACCGTGTTTGGATATTTTTCTATACTTCTTATAGTATTCAAATAATATCCTATTGAGTGCACGCCAAAAAAAACAACACTGAATATGAACAATATTGAAAAAACTGAATCAAGAATAGTGCCACCGTGTAGCAATGCTATGGCATTAACATATGCTACAATTGCAGCCAAGATTAAGATTATAGTTATGAATATCATAACTTTCATACTCATTATTTTTATATTGAATGTTGAGGGGGTTTTTACTGATGATTGCGGCAGATTTTTAGACACAACATGTGCTGCGTCATACAACATATTTACTTTTCATCCTAATCAGTGTTTTAAAAATACAACTACAGTTAAACAACTAGAATATGTTTTCAGATAATTCAGTTATAAATGTCTGCAAACACAGTCTGAATAAGTTTTGTGTTTCTCATTATTTTTGTCGGGCCCTCTATGTCTATCCATACCTTATTGCCAATATCATAGCTAAGCAGTGAGCCTGAAGGGAGTTTCTGCATTATGTCAAACGATAAATTTATTTCTTCATCAGTCATTGCATTTTGTATATTTTTCATTATATCCGTTTTGAACATATAAATTCCTAATGCCTCTGGTTGCAATAGATCTGAAACCGGTTTTTCGATAAATTGCAGAATTTTGTTTTCATTGTCAACTTTGACAAAACCTGTTTCTTCAGGTTTTTTTCGCCTAGTTGCTATACATCCGACGCAATTCGAATTTCTAAATTTTTTCATCATGTCATTAACGTCTAAATTCGATAAATTATCTGAAAACCATAAGATAAAATCATCTTCATTTTTAAGATCTTCCACACATTCTAATAAAGCCCCTCCAGTCCCCCTTAACTTATCTTTTCTAAAGGTTAGTTTGGTTCTGTATTTTTTCTTTCCATCAAAGAAATTTGGTACTTGTTCGCCTAATTGTGACTCATCATAGATTATAATAATTTCAGTAATTTCATTAAATTTATTCAAATAATTCACGATGTGTTCAAGTAATGGTTTTCCTTCAATTGGCATCATTGATTTTGGCACAAAAACACTAAGAGGCCATGCCCTAGTCCCTTTTCCGCCTGCATTAATTATTGCTTTCAATACCATACTGGTCTTTTATATTGAGTTAAAAAGTTTTATGGGTTAATGATTATTTACACACCATTCACAAAAAACAGAAAATGTATGTTTGATGAAAAAATTGTGATATCATATATCTAATATTGTAATTAGAGATTAATCTATGTTCATATCGTTACTTCGATAAAGATACGTAAAGATTAATTCGATAAAGATAGCATAGATCATATAAATTTGGGGGGACAGAGTGGTGTACAGTATGATTTAGGATCATAATTCAACAAACAACAATACGAGCAAATTCAAAAAGCATATGGACTACCATGTGAACTAGGTTGTGTATCTGGAATGTGTATTTCAGATGGTTTCTCGGCATCAGATGGTTTCTCGGCATCAGATGGTTTCTCGGCATCAGATGGTTTCTCGGCATCAGATGGTTTCTCGGCATCAGATGGTTTCTCGGCATCAGATGGTTTCTCGGCATCAGATGGTTTCTCATCTGACACATAGGTATTAACCGATTTATCATCTGGCATGTATGTCTCAACTAATATTTTATCTGCATCAGATGGTTTCTCATCTGACACATAGGTATTAACCGATTTTTGGTGGACATATAGCGGCTTTTCGCCTGGACCACATATGCCCTTTCCATGCATCATAATAAACTCATGAAGATCAGGATTACAATTTGTTCCTCTCATTTTTTTTATACTAAAAAAGCGTGATCTTTTTAAAGAATCCCCATAGGAAAGTACTATTACACCAGAGACATGTTCTGCGATGCTGTACAGAGTGGGATCGTTGGGAGACATAATGCCGGAGGTAATGATTGTTGTACATGTGGTATCACTAAGTGTAGCGATTAATGTTTTAGCATACATATATGCAGATGGTGATGGAATAACTAGAAGATCAATCGGATCAATAACCAAACGTTTTATGTTATTTTGTTTAACTGTAGCGCTAATTTCTGAAAGAATTTTGGTCAAGACTTTTTTTGGGTTTTCTTTTTTTTCGATTACTTTATTTTTTAGATCTTCAAACTGATCACTAAGTGCAATTATCAGGAGAGTACCATTGTTAATCGGATCTGCAATATTCAATCCTAATGAATGCATATCTTCCATCAAATTTTTCTGTGATGTGTCTGTGAACATTGCTACTTTTTCACCATCTTGAATTCCTCTCAACAAAAATTGTAACGAAGCTGTAGTTTTTCCCATACCTACATTACCACTAATTAGATAAACTTCTCCTTTAATCAAACCGCCAGATAATGTTTTGTCTAATACCTCCATACCAGTAGAAATTCTAGATGTTTCAGCCAATTATTATGATGCGTGATTCTGGCAGATATAACACTTTTCAAAATTATTTGTCAGTTTTTGATGGAACTTATCTTAAAAGGATTATGTTATAAATTATCAAAAAACATTGAAACCGTCAGACATCAAATTTACAATGATTCTAAATTTCATAAATTATCTAAATGTGATCAATGACAGATCATCTAAATACTTGTTAGTTATTTATGAAAGGTTAATTTTGAGAACAAACGGTTATTCCTCTTTCAAATACACGAATCAAAATATATTTCAAGAGACTATCTCAATTAATTCTGTCAACAAAATGAGTCATATTCAAACATAGATGGTATTTGTACATCTATTCATATTCTAAATTATAACAAAAACAGGTATTGTCAATGTGGTTTCATCAAAACACTACATATGTACAAAAATTTTATACTTAATGTCACATGTGATTAAAAAAATTATTGGTTGTTAATACATTACTAGATTTATTTTAATAATTTATCTTGAAGGTTCTTTTTTAATTCGGTAGATATTTTTTTTTGAAAGAACTACTATTTCACCTTCTGAAGTTGTTCCTTCGTAATCTACTGCAATTTTTCCAAATTCATCATCAACATCATCTTTTGAGGATATTATGAATTTTAATTTCAACACTTGGTCTGTGTAAAAGGGTTTGAGAAATCTAGTGTTTCTATTTTTCCAATTAGGATCCCCATCAGTCCCTAGAAAGACAATATGATTTCCATAGATTTGGCTTAATCTAGTAAACTCACCTTCCATTCTTGAGAGTATCGCTCTTCCAGAAACCAGTTGATGTTCATCCTTTGTTTTGTTTTCCAAAAATGCGTTTTTTACTCTGGAAAAGTTGAGATATTCTTCCATCTCTTTATTAGAGACGCTACATGTTGAATAGAATGAATCTCCGACTTTGAATTCGGAAAATTTTTTCATTATTCTCTTATTTCGTCAACACAGAAAGTAACTTCAGATGAGGATGCAGAATTATCAGAGACAAGGAAATTAAATGCATCTGCAATTCTTTGGTTGTTTGGTTCTGATCCTGTTACTGATCCTGGAAGAATTGTAAATATTCTGATTTTAGAGCCAAGTACGTCACTCAATTCTTGATTAACGGTGGTTGTAAATGGCCTTAGTGCTCCTCTGAAAACTTCAACCTGAGCTCTTTGAGTACCTGTTATTTTTTTACCAATTGGTAAATCAGGACCAACAATCATTATTGCACCTTTAGAATTATTATAAAGACGCGGATCATTACTTCCTCCAGGAACAAACTGTTCTAATGCTCTTTGGGCGACTGTTGCTGGTGTGGATATGAATTTCTCAGTAAGTTCTTCCCATTCTGCTCTTGACAAGTCCGTTAATTTTGATACTTCAGGTAATTTTCCTGTAATATGTACAACTGCTAGGATTTCACCGATGTTAGTCTTGGCAGTATTTAACCATCTTGCTACCTCGTCAGGGTTTTTGATATCTACTGTGTGTGAATGGAATTTTCCACTTATGTATTCTTGAAGTTCGGTTGGGGTGGATTGTGAGATAAAACATGCAGTTTTTCCTCCGTTCTTTTCTATGTGTTGCGCTAGAAATTCTACTCTTTGAGCATCAGATTTATCCGTGGCGTCAATTGTAAACACCACTGTTTTTCCTGTAAAATCGGGTTGATGAACTCCTGGGGTGGTAGTTCCAATATGTGGTTTCACTGGATAAAATACCCTGTCTCCTGGAATTACTTTACCATTTAGAATTTTCGCTATTTCATCATCACATAAATTCAAAACTGATTCCGCAACTTGTCCTTGAGATAGAAACTCTTGGTTTGCAATCATATGGGACGTATTGTTTTGTACTTTTTCTGCAATATTCCGAATTTTATTTAGTAAGTTTGTAAATGTTTCAGTTAGTTTAGATACATCTTTTCCGTTTGCAAGTTTTTGTGCAGCTTTGAAAATTCCTTCTTTGATAATATTTTCATCTTCACCTAATAGTGGAAGTAATTCTCTGTTTGCAACATCTACTTCAGTTGGAGTTAGATCTTCAAATCCACTGACTCTCATGAACTCTGCTGCAGCTTTTGGGTAAACTGTCTTATAGATTCTGTCTGAATGAACTGGACCGGGATTTGTTGCAATAGATATTATTCCTTTATCGGTTAACTCCCATGACATTAATTCTGCTAATCTGTTCTTTGCTCCTTGTGAGGCAGTATATGGACTCCTGAATCTATACGGTCTTTGTTCTAATGGACGTTCTTCTGTAAAGAATGTTGAAATGGTAATAATTTTCCCTCCTTCTTTCATCACTTTCAGCGCTTGAATTGAACCCCAGAAAGTACCTGTTAGATGAATACCTATTGTATTTTTGAACTCATCCAGAGGGGCATTTGCAAAACATGTGACCGGACCAGAAACTCCTGCATTGTTTATCATATAATCAATTACAACATTATCTTTTTTCAAGGATTCAAACATGTTATTCATTGGTAATTCATCACTTACATCAACACCTGAAAAAATTTTAACATGCGCTCCACTGTTTTTTTCAGCGATGATTTTTTCTAGGATTTTTGATGTTTCGTCCAATGGTTCTTGTCTTCTTCCAAGAATGATCACGCTTGCCCCATTTTCTACAAATTTTTTGGCAATGGCTTGACCTATGCCAGTTCCACTGCCTGTAATTAGAGCGATTTTACCTTGAAATTTTAACATGAATAAGTTATCAGTTTTTTGGTAATATTTAATTTGATTGATTCCCCCAACTATCCAGAAATTATTAAAGTTTTACTTATTATAAGGTCAACGCAGTATTAGGATCCATTCAGAAATGGCAATTACAATCCAGAAAAGACAATACAAGAGGAATATGATTTCTGGTTTGTTGTTGAAGATTTCTAAGAATTTCAAATTTTAGTCTGCTTTAGAATGTATTTTAAACAACAAAAAGATATTTTCATGTTTTATCTTAGCCGTATTTTCTGGTGACTAAATCATGAAAGTTTTTCTCCAGTGAAATACAAGACAAGTGTGCTGCCAGCAGTACTAACGTGGGATATTTTTCTGTTAACCCATTATTTTGGGTGTTGATATGAGATATCTATATGGTTTAAGAATGAAAAGTTTGGTACAAAATCTCAGATTGTCCAACAATAGGACATCACCATTATTCATTTTTTTATTTCAAACTGTGCTAGTGAACCGATCATTCTTGAACATACATAATCTTCTTTCCAAGCAGACTCCAAAATTTTTGTATGTTGTTCCATTCTAACAACCCTCTGTTATTTGTCTTTGGTGTCATATGATGACATTTTGCATTGTTTAGTGTCTTAATAGTCTCGATTGTCTATCTATCTTTTTGCGAATGAGGTATTTTCAGTCACAGGATCAATAAGATAATTCAGAACAATATGTAAAAGAACAGTTTTTTCATTTAATTCAAAATCATCAAGGGTAGAATACTCATAATAGACATTTTATGTTAGATTAAAATCTTAGTGAATAGTAATTATGAATGATCGATAGTAATCACTTGCAGTCTCAAAATTTTAAAAAAGAGTTAATTCGCATATCTTAAAAGATCTGAAAAACTTCAATATTTGACGCAGATTAAAAATACATTAGACAATACCATGTCTAGTAGCTATCTTGTAAAGTCCGTTGGCATTACTCATTACTGGATCATTAGGTACTTCAACCTTGACATTCATTCTTTTCAAAATTGCAGCTTTGAGTTCAGGAATTAATATTCCACCGCCAGACAAGACCACTGTTTTTGAACATTCATACATGGGTTTTAATCCGGACATGAAGGTTTCCAGTCTATTTACTAACATATCAGCCAACATATCAATTCTAGGTGCTATTTCATCTTTGTATTGAGTATACACTGTTAAGTCTAAGAATGCAAATTCGCCTAAATCTCTCGTTAGAAAATCACATCCATGCATTACAGATTGCCCTGATATGGTCTTCATATTTTCAAATGCCACTATTTCTGTAGTACCTTGACCAATATTCATCACTGTTGCACTTTTTCTTCCGACGGACTCTAATGTTCCAATTACTTGTGGAACAATTACACAGTTCTCGGGATTAAGAATGCCATTTATGATATCAGATAGGGTTTCCCTATAATTATCAGCATCATATGGAAGACCTACTACAATTGTATTAACTCTGCCCTTTTCTTTGGAATCAGACATAATATCCATTCTTCTTTTCATTTCTTTGACAAGTTCTTCTACTCCTTTTTTATGGACGGGTCTTCCTTCAATGATAGGTCTAATTATAACAGAATTAGGATATGCTGCCACCTTAAGTGCCTCTTCTCCTACTCCAACTAGTAATGTTTTATCATCATCCCATTTTTGTCGATTAGTGTAAGCATATATTGCAGGAAAAGTAAATCGTCCGTCATCAAAAACACATTTTACAAAAGATGTTCCCATATCCAATCCAATTATAGCCATATTCACAAACAGATAATTTCACATATATAAACACAATTAAAGGTTAGCTTCCTAGAAATCACTCATATTAAATCAAAAATAATACATATTCTGTGAACATGAGAATCCAAGTAACAGTGATTGTTTTCATTGATAAGGTAATGTAATAATACATTTTTATCTAAACAATCCGTGAATTACAGAAAATACTGTTTCAATTTTGTATGTAGATAAAGATTACATGAGTTTTCTTTACTAACAGATAATGCGAAGCGCATTAATCACGTGTATTGCATTTTTTATCCACCAAATAGAGTCATCATATATGATTCATTGATCTAGTGTGATCCATAATCAAGTGAGAACTTGATGGTTAATTCATGTCACACTTAGTCAGAAGAGCAAATCAGAACAAGTCATTTTGACAGTATCTGGGAAAACAATTAGATTGTCAAATACACAAGTAAAACGGATAACAAGTAATTTTTTGATTATGAGGCAAACAGACTAACTGACAGCATATTATTTTCAAGTCAATTTATCAATTTCATACTTGTGGATAGTTTCAAGTATGTAAAATCATTAAGATAAATTTATGAAATAAACAAAGTATGTAAAATATAACAATAGATAAAGAATTCCATCAGAGACAAGATACATTCGGAACATAACATAAAAAATGTGAAGAGCGTCAATATCAACAGAATTTGTTGATCAGAACGTTGTTCATATATGTATTTTAGGATTATTTTATTTTTTAAAACAGGAATACAATTTTAGATATTAGTCTAACAGGTTTGTTGTTTATTACCAAAATTTAATTGCCATAAAAATACATGTGAGTAATTGAACAAAGGCATTATTGTAGGAATTATTATCATTGTTATCATATCAGGATTAACTCTCACATACACTAATTTCTTAGATATAATAAAATCCAAAAAAGAGACAGTAACAAAGACTACAAAAAATACAACATTAAAAGTTGAGGATAAAGACATTGTTGAAAAAACTGAAATTGAGTCAGATAAAAACAAGATGTCTAATTTTTTAGAGACAGATATCCATGAGTTGCAGATAGATCTTAAACAAACAAAATTTTCAGGTATTGCGTATAGCCCCTACAGAAAAGATCAGTCCCCACTTACTAACATTCATCCAACATTGGACGAGATTGAGAATGACATAAAATTACTTAGTGCAGTAACTGACAAGATTAGGATATATGGAATAGCAGGAAATAACAAGCATATTCCAGAAATTGCCGAAAAGTACGGACTAAAAACTGCAATAACTTTGCTATTAACCGGGGATAAAACAGATTATGATAAAATAGAAAGAGCTGTACAAATGGCTAACAAGTATGATGGGATTTACACCATCATTGTTGAAAATGAGGGATTGTACAGAGAAACCCTAATCGAAGAACAAATCATACAATATCTCAATAAAACAAGAGAGAATCTAAATCCAAAATGCACAATTACGATTGCAGAACCTGTCAGAAATTGGCTTGAACATCCAGAGATTGCCAAACATGTTGATTATGTAATGATTAATTACTATCCATACTTCAGTGGAATAGATATCAGTAATGCATCAAATAAAGTATCAGAAGAATACAGAAATGTAAAAGAATCACTTGGAAAAGAAGTGGTAATTGGCGAAACTGGTTGGCCATCAGATGGAAGGGCAATAGGACTAGCAGTTCCAAGTCCCAATAACCAACAAAAATTCATTTCAGAATTTAGAAAAATTGCATATTTTAATGGAATAGAATACTTCTTTTTTGAGGCATTTGATGAGAAATGGAAGCTAGGCGAACAGTCGGATCCAGATTGGCAAAATAATGTTGAAAATAATTGGGGGTTATTTTTTGAAAATGGAACGATAAAGGAATCACTGAAGAACACAATTCCTCTAACACAGAAAATCACAACAAGAAATTAACACAAGCATCAAAGACATCATAAGAATCAGACACATGTACAATAAATAAAAAAACATGTCAAATTATTTCTGTTTTTGTGGTCATGATACATTGTCCTGTAAAAATGATGTTTATCTCCAATTATTTTTAGATGCAGCTCCAGACAAAATACTAAGATCATGTTTTGTAATTCCCTTTGAATCACACAACCCCCAATGACCTTCTACTAGCCCATACATCTCTTTCCATTTTTCATCAAAGGCTTCGAATATGTAATATTCTGGAATTGTAGTTGTAGTTAGAAATTTCTTCAGAAACATTTTCTGATTATCTGAACTTGGAATTGCGGTTCCAATTGTATCTCCATGTGTAGGCCAACCAGTTTCGCCAATTATCACATTCTTTCCATGAACCTTTCCAAGAGATGCGACAGCATTGTACGTTTGAAGGACATAGTCTACGGCATGGGATATATCTTGTCCATCCCAATACGGATGAATATGGGCAGTTATGACGTCAACAGCATCGATAAGATCAGGATGATCCTGCCATAACCTCCAAGGTTCCGCAGTCGTAACACGAATGTCCTTATTGTTAGATTGCGCCACTGCCTTTTTTAGATCATCTATGGATGGTATTATTTTAGTTATTTTTATTTCGTCTATTTGATTTTTGATCACTGAGGACACATTGCCTAAATCTAAGTGAGAATCCCATATGATCTTGGCCAGAACCTCATTCCCCACAGTAATGCAATCAATCAGATCACCATATTTTGCCAGAATGTCTTTTGCCTTGTTTATCTCAATACTACTATTAGTAGGACTATTGGCATCTAGAGAAACGCCAAGATTTACTTTGACTTTATTTTTATCAAGATTTTTTATCATATCAGACATACCATGTGATGAATAAATTCTAATTCTTTTTGTTAGTGTACTCAAAAATGCAACATCTTGATTCATCTCCATTTCATTTGGATGTATGTTTTGGGTTGGATCTTGACCGTCTCGATGAGGCCCATAACATATACCATATGGTAACTTTAACTCAGACGACATACAGCATCAGTGTTGTGGATCATGCCATTTAAAAATACTGGGAAGACATCTAGAAATCTCGAGATTTGAGCATCAGTACGATTTCAGATCATCTGTAATAATTTTGAGCATATCTGTAATAGTTAAAAATAAATCAAGATCAATCTATCAGATGAACGTTTAAAAAATACAACTATGCTAGATACGAAATCATCTTTAAAATAAAAAATTACATGATAATCCAGCATCGATATGCTTGTACGAACTTCAAATTACAGGGTCATGAAATTCGGTAAATTTTTCAAGTTACATAATCAAAATGTTTGAAATGCTTTCACTAAAACTAAGATCGTGAGATTCATAATACTTTAATCTTAAGAAACAAAATAGAACATAGTTTGGTGTCAAACCAAACTTAGGTTAATTGGAGTTCCATTTGTAATTGTATTTGCAACTGGAGAGTGTTTTTTTGCGATGGCCATCAACTTTTCCAATACTTCAGCAGATGCATTTGAATCAATTTTCAACTTGATGTCTATGCTCTTGTAGCCTGCTTTGATACCATCATCAATGTTTAAGAGACCTCTCAGGTCAATATCTCCCTCCAAAGTAGACTCTATTTTGTTGATTTTCACATTCATTGCTGATGCATAATACACTAGAGTAGTTGTCACACATCCTGCAAGGGCAGTCAGTGCATACTCAACTGGGTTTGCACCATTATCATGTCCAAGAAGTGTTGGTGGTTCGTCTTTTGTAAAGACAAATGGTTTACTTCTGACATGCTTTTTGCCACCACCATAAAACTCATTTACAGTGGTTTGATTTTCTCCTCCACTGACCCAGTTGTTCTTTGCACAAAAATGGAATTGGGCCAGGTTAGGGTTTTGGGTTAGATCATCAATGATTTGTGTTAATTGAGGAACGTCAACACCATTGATAAGTTCTTTTTGGATAGGTTTTGTACTCATAATGATGCTATCATGATATCATTATATCAATATTACATTTAATGCTATCATGATATCATCATTTATATAATTACATCAACAAACGATATCGTTGGCAAAGGACATACTAATTAGAGGATTTGATGATACAACTCATTCCAATTTGGGGAAAAAGGCAGAGCAGCTGGGAGTATCAATTAACTCAATCGTAAAAGATGCAGTAGAACAATGGTTAGATAAAAAATCACCAATACCTCACGTTCATGATTTGTTAATTTATTCAGATGAAAGATCAATGGATGTTTTTCTAAAGTCACTTGACAGGATGACTAACAGTACAGAGTGGTTCAAGTCATTTGCAGTACCGCCAAAACACCACGCAGAGAAAATATTATCAAAACTTGACTGGTATAATGGAACAATAAAACCATACAAACCACACGGGATAGATGGTTCAAAATACTGCGGTAAAGTTATTCAAAACATCCTAAAAGAATCCGAGAAACGACCACTATGTTGCATAGATTTCATCATTACCGATATCGCAGATAACTCATTTTCTCATGCAATGGAGATTGAAAGAATCTACGACAATGCCAGACTTCCAGGATTGATGTTTTGTCCATATAAGGCAGATGATTTGATGAGATCAGATCTCACAGACATGATTGAATTATTTTTAATGCATGACAGAATATTTGTTTTAAAAAATGATGAAATATACAAACTACATTTAACTAAAGAGAGCATACACAAGATATTTTTGAATTAATTTAAAGATATGAAAATTACTTTGACATTAGCAATATGAATTGTTTTGTTTGATTGAGAAAGTGGCGCTTCGACTCAAAATAGTTGTCCTTTTTTAAAACACCAATATAGAACTGAATTATCACTCAAATTGAAGAGGCAAATTATTTCTCAGACATTTAATGCAATTCCTTGAATAAGAGATACAGTCTTCTTCAAGAGGTCTAGACAAGTTTAATTTTGTTAGCAACATTGCCTAAAGTAAATGAAACCCCAAAATAAGAGGGTTTTATTTTTTTCAACATCTTTATCATATTCTAAAAAAACTCTAGACGAGTTACTTTTGTTCAGCCATTCATCAAATACAAAAAGGTGATTTTGAACACGATTTTTGCTTTTTTCAGTATATAAAGGACTCATCAGATTGTATTCAGGCAATGACGTTCGATAATTGTCTGAATAAAATTTTATCTGTGATATTGACAGAGATTGTTTGTTTGCTACATCGATATACTCATCAGTTAGATCAACTCTTATCACATAGCAGTCATATTTACCAGATAGAAATCTTGCAGTTCACACACACCACATCAAATATAGTGACTTGATTGAACATTAGCAAAATTTGTAAATTCTATCAGACTCTTCCTTGCGTGTAAAATTCATCAATTGTGAATAGGACACATGGTTCTAACGGATACAGACTTTTTCCAGAGAATTTGTCCCTCTAAGATAGAATCTAAAATTTAGGTCATATACATTAATTATATTATTCATAATGTTTGTAACACATCCAGTTATTCTTTAACATTTTTCAAAGTTCATACGATCTATACCGTATTGTCTCAAAATAACGAAATTATAAAATATCCAAAGTTAAAATCCAAAGAAATTCAGATTATCATTTAAAGAATCAACAAACAATTTTCCGGCAGCAACTAAAATTACAACAGATACAATAATTTGTAAGTAACGTTCTTTCACATCTAGAGACAATCTTGCACCTACCAACCCACCAACAAAAGAACCAATTGCCAACAATCCTGCCTGAATAAAATCAGGATGTCCCAAGATACTATGAATAATTACTCCAGATAATGAGGAAAATAACAATATCAGTTGTGATGTCGGAGCTGCTTTTTTCATTGCCATTCCCATCCCAACAACCATAAGAGGAACAAAGATAATTCCCCCACCAATTCCAAAAAATGCAGAAATCAATCCTGCAAAGAAACTAGCACTCACTGCAAAGATCATCATCTGAATTGAGAAAGTTTTTTCAGCAGTTTCGATTTTTTTTCGGACAAAGATGTAAACTGCAGATGCAATCAATACAAATCCAAACAAAATTTTAAAAATATCAGGTGCTATGGCAGTAGAAAGAAATGCACCTAGAACAGTTCCTGGAATTGAAAGTAATCCTAGCTTTAGACCTAATGAATAGACAATTCTCTTTTGTCTAGAATATGAAATTGTAGACGCCACTGCGTTACTTAATGCGCCAAAAAGGCTGTTGCTTGCAGCAGTAGCAGGCGGGAATCCTAGAAAAGTTAATGCTGGAACCAATATTATACCACCACCAAGTCCAATCATAGAACCGAGAATTCCAGCTACAAATCCCAAAAGAATAAACCATAACTGATCAATCATAGTAATTGTCAATCAAATAGTTTTGTTGTATATAATTAGACTACCTTTACTACAATCAGGGTCCAAAGATATGAGTTGCCAGAAGATGTGATCTCCAGAACTAATTGTTTTTGAGCCAAACCATCAATTTTTGATATAAGAGTAGACTGTGAAGAATCACGATATTGTTGTTCAGCAGCATGAATCCATGAAGAAACAGATTCAAAGCCACCGGGTTGTTTTTTGGCCCAGCAGTCACACACCAGAGTCTCTACCATAGTTTCAAAAACAAATACAATTTTATCAGTTTTAGAATCAAAAGAGGTACCAGTCTGAATTATTGCAAGTGCCATGTTAGGTTCAATGGGATTTCCACCCATGTTGATATTTCCCAAAGGGTTTCCATCAGAATCCAAGATGGCAGTGGTGATACAATAAGATACAAACTGTTGCACCCCATCATTGTCAAAGAAGGTACAGTATTGCTTAACAGTATGATCAGTAATAATAGAAGGAGGAGACATCAAGATATTCCTCATGGCAAGGATTTTTTGAATTTTTTCAACATCAGAATAAATAAAATCAATTTCAGGTGTTTCAATTGACGGGTTTTTTGATATCAGTTCTAGGCATACTAAAAATATTAAAGAGAATGCAATTACAGGAATTATAATTTTCTTATTCATGAAAGCCACATGGTGATATTATAAGACAAGGGTTTATAATTTTAAATTGAAATTATAGTCAAGACAGAATCCTCGGTAATATGATGAAGATCAATAAATCCAGATGTGACTTCAAGGACATAAAGTGATTCATTATCAGGAATTATACTTTGGCAAGTAGTAATTTCAAGTGCAGATTTACATGGAGGTACATCTTTTTCCATGTGAACTATTTTTCCATCTTCGTCAAACCAGATCATATCAAGTGGAAATTGCATGTTAAGCATCCAAATCCTGTAAAGTCCAGGTTGCTCAAATACAAATATCATCCCTTGATCATAAGGTAATTGATCTTGGAACATTAAGCCACGAACACGTCTAGGTTCAGAATCTGCAATTTGTACCTCAATAGGAATTTCATCGATCTTAATTGTTCCCCTAGGAAATTCAACAGATTCCAATTTGCTATCACTTGGAAGAGACATCAATCCAACAACACCGATAATTACAGCGGCAATCGTAATTGGCACCAATGCTTGATTCCTAGTAGTCATATCAGAATTTGTATTAATCCATTTAAAAACTAAGGTAGGTTACATTACAGAATTCTTAAAGTCACTTATCGATGAAATAGTACTTTTTGTTTCATGTCCAATATCATGAATAGTTGAACCGTTGTATTTTTTGTCAAGGTATCTTCCTGCAAGTATCAGTGGGCCTCCGATGGCACATGTAACACCAGTCGGTTCCGGAATCCACAACATAAGAAATCCAATTTTTTGGAGTTTTTTCCCAGGTGCAGGCGCTCTCTGAAGTACGCCTAAAGATTGTGAGGTATGTGCACGATCAATTCCACTAACTTCACTATACAAATTTGCCCTGCGTTTGACAGAATCCGAGAGTTTTCTTATTTTTTCTAGTCGTTCCTTTAATGGGTCAACCATTCCAACCTCAATTTAAAAAGAATTAGTTAAGAATCAAAGATCAACAACTAACACTTCACAGTCAATAAAGAGCAACCAAGAGTGTTAGAAAAGACACTCAAATACGGGGATATAATTAGATACAAAGATTACATGAAAGTCAAAAATTCCAAAAGACTAGATTCAATCAAAGCTGCTCACAAATCAGAAAGAACACGTTCAAGTACAAGAATGGAGGATTATTTGGAGATAATTTCAGAGTTGGTAGAGTTGAAGGGATATGCAACAACACTAGACATTTCACGGTATATGAATGTGAGCGCACCCAGTGTTACTAAAATGCTCCAGAGGTTAGAAGAGAGCGGATTTTTAGAATATGAAAAATATCATGGAATAAATCTTACATCCAAAGGGACAAACATAGCCCAAGGAATCAGACAAAAACATGGAATATTGTTAGAGTTTTTTGAGATTTTAGGGGTGGAATTTAATACTGCAAATAAAGATACGGAAGGAATTGAGCATCATCTTAACCCTAAAACAATCAAACAGTTAAGAAAATTCATCACGTTTCTAAAAGCAAATCCAAAGATTATTGAAAATTTTAAAAATCTTTAAGAAATATTTGAATATCATTTGGAGACGATAAAAGATCCATCATGGTTCGTGCAGTGTCTGAACGTTTTGGAATTTTGATTTGTCCTTTTTTTCCAATCCTCACAGAAGATACAAATTTTCCATTTGCATAGATATCAGCATGCATTGAAGTAAATTCACGATTTACAGTTAGAAGTAAAGATGTTTTTGATTCCGAAAAAACAAAGGGCAAATCATTTGATGATATGTGTATGGATTTAGAGTTCTTCTCAACTACATCAATGTGTATATTGAGATATTTTTCAATTTCGTTGATGTTTGAACCTCCTTTTCCTATAATAGATGCAATATATTGTTTATCCACCATGACTTTTACTCGATTATCAGACAAGATTTCAACTTCTGCTCTAGGATCATATTTTTTGAAAGTTTCTTTTATTTTATCTTCTGCAAGTTTTTCAATACCAAATTTTTGAACTTTATTTGAAACAGGAACAATGACATTTTCTTCTCCAAACGTGTAAATTTCATGCTCTAGCACATTGTCTTCAAAATTTCTAATTTCGATAACAGGTCTAGCCAAATCAGATTCAGTCATTCCAGTTGGTACTTTGACTTTCAATTCTAAATCATATACTTTTTTAATTTTTCCGTCTTTAACAAATACCACAGTATCCAAGATATTTGGGATTATTCCAAGTTCTATTTTACCAATAAAGCGTTGAATGGCATCCAATGGCGAATTTGCATGAACAACTCCAACCATGCCGACTCCGGTTAATCTAAGATCTGCAAAAGTTCTAAAATCTTCTCTTCTTCTAACTTCATCAAATATTGTATAGTCAGGTCGAACAAGTAACAAAATATCAGCAGTATTATCAAAACTTCCATCCAATTTACTATACTGAGTAATGCCAGATTCTACTTGTAAATCACGTGGGGATTCAAATGTCTTAACAATTTTTCCTTTATTATGATAAAAATTTGCTAGTCCCGATGCCAGAGTACTTTTTCCAGAACCAGGTGCCCCAGAAATCACAATTCCTTCAGCACTCTCAGAAAAACGGGTCATCAGTTTTTCAGAAACAGTGTAATCATCAAGAGACAGTCTAACAATGGGATGAACGATTGTAATTTCAAAAGATTCTGAAAAAGGAGGATAAGTGATGGCTATTCGATAATCTTCATGTTGTATTACTGATGCCCCCACTTTGGAAATTTCAATGGTACTTGAATCATACATATGAGCAAAATCCAAAATTTGTGAGGAAATCATTTCGAGGTAGTTTCTTGAAAGGATACTATCATTGAGTTTGGTTAATACAAATGCCCCAGGTTTTCCTTTTTTTGCCAAAGGGTATTGATTTTCTTTTAGATGAACACTCATTGTTTCGGAATCAAAGAATTTTAGAAATTCCATAGATTCATTTTTAATTACAGGTTTAAGAAAGACGGATTCAAGGCCTTTAGCTTGTGCAACTAGATATTGAACATTGTCTGAAGTATAAAGAGTGGCATCAAGTTGTTTAGCCAAATCAGTTATCAATGCATCAATTCTGCCACTACTGGCAAGTTTGATATCTTCAATTGATGGGTGTTCACCTTTTATGGATATCACAAGACCATAATTGCCAGATAATTCTTTGAGTCTACGAATTTTTTCCAATCCAATAAATCCTTGTTTTTTATTTCCAGATGCCTGTGATTGTAATTCATCAAATACAGCTTGAGGGACAATAATTTCAGAGTCTCTAATTGAGCCTAATTCTATCTGAGTAATCAACTGGCCATTAATAATAACACTGGTATCAGATACAATTTTCAACATATTCTAACAAAACTCAATAACAGTATTCCCTAAATTGTTTTCTCAAATTCAGTTAGCGGGTTCATAGTCATCATTTAAGGAATTAAACATCACATTATGAAATGATTTTAAAATATAGTTAAAATCAAGAGGTTTTGAAATGCAGTACCACAATATTTCAGAGTGATCATTTTTAATCATCATAGTAAACAAAACAAACTTCATAGAGCCAAATGCAACAATTTCTTTTATAGCAAACTCATCTTTTCATCATCCTTAACATAAGGAAAAGAAGGCAGGTTGTGATTAGCATTTCATGAAGAATAGGATAATTATCTGAAGAAAGATATAGTCGAATACTATTGCAAACCGCAGCGTTTCCTCATGATTCCAATAAATTCTTTCAATTTGACAAAATGATCACTAATCTTTGCTCAAAGAAAACAAACTTTCAGAACTAAAAACACTTACTCTTATGAAAAAATGCTGATTTGAACAAACACCATATGGAACAAACTATTATAAAAAACAAAGAATTTTACAAAAACTGTACAGAGTATTTTGAATTTTTACGAAAAAAAGGCATAACAGACTATAATTTTGAGGATGAATATTACTTCACCATGCCTGCAATTTCAAATCATTAAAACCGGAAGATTTAGGATACATCCGAATTAATCAAATTATGGATTTAGAGTTACAAGAACTTGCAGACAAAGCAATCAGATATGCGAGCAATTCTGGGGCCCAATATTGCGATGTCAGAGCAGAAACATATGAACGAAAGTCAGCATTGTTAGAAAATAAAGAGATCGAATACATTAGAACAAATAAGGACAAAGGAGTAGGAATAAGACTAAAAAAAGGGACGTGGAGGTTTTGTTCAATCACAAATCCAAAATCATTTGAACAAATTAAAGATGCAATAGATGCCGCAATTAAAAATACAGAATGTGATACTAGGAACAAAAATGATCTTTATCCAAACCAACCAAACAAAATGAAGATAGATTTTCCTGTTTTAAAAAAACCAGAGTTGGAAGAATTAATAAAAATTGGAATTGAGTGCAGTAAAATTATTTCAAACACACCGAGAATTATCAAATCAGTTGTAAGTCCATGGTATACAGATAATTCAAAATATTTCACAAACAGTGAAGGTTCTGAAATCATTCAAAACTTTACAGATGTAGTCGTAGATATGGTTGCTACATCTCATGAATCAGGATTAACACAGTCAGTAAACATTACAGAGGGAGGCAGAGGGGGATTAGAACAAATTATAAATAACATTCATCACAGTGCTCAAGAAATTGCATTAAAAGCTTCACAGTTATTAGATGCAAAACTTGCAAAAGAAAAAAAAGCAACAGTGGTTATGAATCCAGACTTTGTGTCATTATTAACACATGAGATACTTGGACATCCATCTGAAGCTGACAGAGTTTTAGGAAAAGAGATGGCATGGGCAGGAGGTACATGGTGGAAGGGAAAAATAGATCATAAGATTGGTTCTGAAGAATTGAATGTGTTTGATGATCCCACAATCAAAGAGAGTTTAGGATGGTATTATTTTGATGATGAGGGTGTCAAGTCCAAAAAAACAACCCTAATTGAGAAAGGAGTATTAAAAAACCACATGCACAATAGAGAAACTTCAGTAGTATTTGATACACCTCCAACAGGAAACATGCGTGCTACAAACTACAGATTCATGCCATTAATTCGTATGGCATGTACATGTATAGGAAATGGAGATTGGAAAATAGATGAAATGATCAAGGATGTAAAAGAGGGGTATTTTATTTCAAATATGAAAGTTCCATCAATAGACATGAAGAGATACGATTGGAGTATTTCGTGCCAGTATGCCCAAAAAATCGAGAATGGAGAGATAACAGATTTATTAAGAGATGTCATCGTTGTTGGAACAGCACCTGAATTCTTTGAATCAATTGATGCGTGTGGGAATGACTTTACAATAAGACCAATTACTAATTGCGGTAAAGGAGATCCAATGCAATCAATGATAATGGGGAATGGCGGACCAACCATACGTGGAACTGCAACAATAAAGAGTGTAAACTAGATGAATCTTGAAACAATCAAACAAAATGTCATCCGTTGTATAAAATGTGAACTTTGTAAAACAAGAACAAATTCTGTACCGGGTAAAGGTAATTTTCAGTCGGATGTGATTTTTGTGGGAGAAGCACCAGGAAGAAACGAAGACAGAGAGGGCGAACCATTTGTAGGAAGTGCAGGAAAGAAACTCTCAACCGCACTTGAAGAAGCAGGAGTATCAAGAGAAGAAGTGTACATTACAAACATTGTTAAATGCAGACCTCCAAATAACAGAGTTCCAAACATGGTTGAGAGAGATACATGTCAGGACTATATCAGACAAGAGATTTCCATAATCAAACCAAAGATAATTTGTATCTTGGGGAACACTGCATTTAATTCAATGTTGGGAGGTTCAGAGATTACAAAATTTAGAGGAAAAATAGTAAGGAAAAACAATCAATTGTATTTTCTAACAATTCATCCAGCTGCAACAATTTACAATCAAGAATTAATCACAGTATTAAATAACGATATCAAAAAATTATTTGACATAATCAAAGAATTAAAAAACAATAAAGAAATACAAATAGACATTGAGTATAATCAGTAGAGAATTTTATTCGCATGACACTGTTACCGTTGCAAAGAACATACTTGGAAAAAGAATTATTAGAAGAATAGGAAATCAGACAATGTCAGGAGTCATTACAGAAACTGAAGCATATAGGCACACGGATGATCCTGCAAGTCATGCATTTAGAAAGATCACAGATAGGAATAAAATAATGTTTGGAGAAGTTGGTTTCGCTTATGTGTATTTCACATATGGAATGCATTATTGTTTCAATATCGTAGCAAGAAACCCAAGAATTGCAGCAGGTGCGGTGCTTATACGGGCAATAGAGCCTGAAAAAGGAATTAAAATAATGTTAAAAAATAGAAATAATGTAAACATAAAGAACATTGCAAACGGTCCTGCAAAACTAGCACAAGCATTACAGATAACAAAAGAGCATTATGGTCTTGATCTGACAAAAAATTCAAATCTGTACATCACCGATGGAATAAAACCAAAAAAAATCATTGCGTCACCAAGAGTAGGAATCAAAGAAGCAACAGACAAGTTGTGGAACTTTAAAATAGAAATTTAATCTTCTTGATTCTCATCTAAAGTCCAAGGAGCAAATCTTCCAAGAATTATTGCCCAATCCAATCTTAAAAGCAATACAACTGCCATAGTCATCATGACTCCAAAAAGAATTATTCCAACATATACAGGAGTCGCATCATCAATTTTTTCAAGAAAGGGTTCTACCAACGACAATCCAAGATAATGAGAGGTTAAAACTATCACATAACTAAGAACAATTTTTCCAGTAAGAGTTGCAATAAAAAATCTTTTGGGATTATACTTTGCCAAACCTAGTGGAACATACACCAAATCATCAGGAATTGGGGTTGCTGCTGCAAAGAATGCGGCTGCAGCACCATATCTTTTAACTAGTCTTTCAAAAGGACGCATTCTTTTTCTAGTCTTTTCATGGATGATTTTTCTTCCACCATAACTAACATAGAAAATTATTTGTTTTGCAACAGTTGCAGTAATTGCAGATGATAATGCCAATATATGAAGATCAAACGCGTTACCTACAGACATTGTTGCTAAAAGTAAAAATCCAGGCAAGGGAACAAATGGGATTAAAGAGCCAAAAAAATTTACCAGTGATAAACTGAGATAACCTACTTCCGGGGTAAACGGAAACAGGTCAATAAAATCCACAAATCAGACTGATTGCAAGTAGTATTTAATCAAAACTAGAGACAAGAAATCATTAAAATAACATTCTTTTCATAGCACAGCAAATGGAAAAGAAGGATTCTGAAGATATTTGTAATGCAATAGTTGGAATTAGTCCATATATCAGATTTGTAGGCGTAATTGATGAAAGTGGGGAACTATTAGCATACAGACGAAGGGCAGATTTGATTCCGCTTTTGGATGAGAAAAAAACTCAATATCAATTCTCACATATTGCAATGAAGACAGATCTTGAGGGATTCTTTGATAAAAATCTTGGAGAGATAGAGTTTGTTTGGGAAGAGCGAAAGAAGGTTCAGACCATCTCTTTTGCGATAGGCAAGTCCAGAGTCTGGGTATCAATCGATAAGAAAGTAATTAGATCAGAGATATTGAGAATAATTGATTCGTGTTTGCCGATTGTAAAGAAATTTTCTTAAGATTTGAAATGTCCTGATTGTGAAATGGATTTGGATTCATTATCCATGACAGAAGGACTAAAACACATTTTAGAACATAAAAAGAAAAGACAGAAATAATTTATCTTGCTTGTTTTTTAAAAAAACATGGAAGAAACTGATGAGATTGAGGAATTAATTAATGAGATCACGTTTAGAAAATCAAAATCCAAAGACTATCAGAATATGAAAGTAGAGGAGATTAGTAAAGAATTCAAAGAAATAATGAGATATGAGCAAGAGTCGTTTAAAAAAATTGAAGAGTTCGAAAAGACACAGCAAAATTCAGAACTGATAGAATATGTAAAGATACTTTGCAGTAATACAGTAGCAAGGGAAATTTCAGACATCCAAGAGACATATTTAAAAAAAATTGATGAAGAGTATCTTAATTCAAAGTAACTATTCAAACAACCAACATCTTACATAGCCAGTTTCAGTTTTAAATTTTGGTGGAAGTTGTTTACATTTTTCAACTGCCACATTACACCTATCTAAGAATCGGCACTTAGTGGGAGGATCAAGTAAGCTGGGAGGACTTCCTTCGATATATTTTGGAACATTGCCATGCAATGTAGGAATAGATTCCAATAGACCCTTAGTGTAAGGATGTTTTGGGTTTTTGTAAATTTCTTGAGATGACCCAAACTCTACTATCTGTCCACCATACATTATTCCAATCTTTTCTGCAATCTCAGATAATACCGCCAAGTCATGCGTAATTAACATAAAGGCCATACCATCTTTTTTGAGATTCTTTAGTAAGTTTACTATTTGTGCCTGAGTTAAGACATCAAGTGCTGTAGTTGGTTCATCTGCAATCACAAATTTTGGTTTTAGGAGAAGAGCCATTGCAATCACCACTCTTTGCTTCATCCCACCACTTAGTTCATGAGGGTATTTTTTTAAAACAGATTCATTCAGACTGACAGCGTATATTGCATCCGAGATTATTTTTTGAGAATCACCAAAGTTATGCTGTTTTGTTATTTCAAGAAATTGTTCATTAATGGTAAAAACAGGATCTAGAGAGTTCATTGCTCCCTGAAAAATCATAGATATTTTTTTCCATCTAAATCTTTTATTAAAATCAGACTCTTGCAGTTCCAAAAGAGGTTCTCCGTCAAAGAAAATATTACCTTTTGTCTTTCCATTTGAAAGCGTTCGAATTACAGACAATCCCAGAGTGCTTTTACCACATGCGCTCTCCCCTGCGATTCCTATTGATTCTCCATCCTTTAATTCAAAATCAACATCGTCAACTGCATATACAGGACCATACGTAGAGTCATATTTTGTTGAGAGTCCATTTACAGATATGAATGTCATGTATTCTTTAGATCCAATCCAGAATTTTTGTTTTACACTAAGGGATATAAACAAGATTATCGGAATGAAAAAGTCGATTCAAATGATACTTCCAATATGTGGTTTTGATGCAAAAAATTCAATTCTTTGTCCCCAATGCGAAGGTAAAGTAGAATCGGGTCAACTAACAAAGGCAGATGTAGATGCATCGATTATTCTTGCAAACATTGCAAGATCAAATAAGGAGATCGAGGATTTTACACTCTATTCATGTAAAGAGTTTGATGGAAATTTTGTTTTGTCATTAGCAAAAAATGATATCATGAAAATAAGGCAAAGCCGTACACTATACAGACAATTTCAAAACCAATTCAGGGGAAAGATTTGGCTTGTTGAGGCAGACGAGACGGACAAGCGGTTTATTGAAGACTTGTTCTTTCCAACCAAAATATTGTCAATTAATGCAGTCTGGGCTCCAGGAGGAATACAAAAGACAAAAGCAATAGTATCTGGAAAATGGACTCCAAAGTTCCCAATAGACACACAAAAAGTAATACAAATTGTAAAAGATGCCCGAAACCTTGACATTGAGATAGAGTTTGAGGATAAAAGATAACATGGTATTTGTAAAAACTCATGATATTTCAGAACTAACTACTGAATTAATTGGAAAACAGGTAATACTTGGAGGATGGATTGAAGATCTTCGAAAACTAGGAAAGATGTCATTTATCACACTTCGTGACGTATCTGGAATATCACAAATCATAGTAAAAGGAGAATTAAACGACAATCTAGCTGATATTAATCGTCAGAGTGTTGTCAGTATCAAAGGAACAGTACAAGAAACCAAATCTCGCGACTTTGCATTTGAGATTAAAGCTGATGAAATTGAAGTGTTAGGAAAAGCAGTTCATCCATTACCAGTGGATCCAATCGGACGACTGGAGAGTAATATAGACACAAGACTGAACCATCGTGCACTAGATATGAGAAACCAGAAGACTGCATCCATATTCAAGTTACGACACCAAGTATTACAATCATTACGTAAAACATTATCGGAGAAAAAATTTATTGAAATTACCACGCCAAAGATTATTGGCAGTGCAAGTGAAGGTGGCGCTGATTTGTTTTCATTAGAATATTTTGGAAAGACCGCATATCTTGCACAGAGTCCGCAATTGTACAAAGAACAGATGACAATTGGACTTGAACGAGTATTTGAGATTTCAAACTTTTATCGAGCAGAGTACTCTCATACAGGACGACATCTAAGTGAGTTTACAAGTGTCGACATTGAGGCGGCATTTATGGATTATAATGATGTCATGAATGTTTTAGAATCATTAGTCTTAGAAGTATACAAGTTTACATCAGAGAATTGTAAAAAAGAGGGAGAAGCAATTGAACATGAGATTAAGATTCCACCATCACCATTTGAGAGAATAACATACATGCAATGCATTGAAGAATTGAAAAAAGAGGGAGAAAAAATAGAGTTTGGAGATGACTTGCTTGATTCACATTTGAGAATCATTGGCAAGAACCATCCAGGATTTTTCTTTTTGATGGACTGGCCTATGAAGCTAAAACCATTTTACATCAGAGAGAAAGATGAAGATGCAACACTATCACGTTCATTTGATTTACAGTATGGATATTTAGAATTGGCATCAGGTGGAACAAGACTGCATAATCCGGAAATTCTGAGAAACAGATTGATAGAACAAGGACTTAATCCAGCCCAATTTGCAGATCATCTCAAGACGTTTGATTGGGGAATGCCGCCACATTCTGGATGGGGAATGGGTTTAGATAGATTAATGACTACACTCATTGGAATTGATAATGTTCGTGAAGTTGTCTTATATCCACGGGATCCAGACAGACTAAGTCCATAATTGGAGATATAATGGATAAACAAGATGCTTTGGTGTTGATTGGGATTTTAGCAGGAGCCAGTATGGCAGTATCAATGATGGCCATGCTAGCAAGCGGAATTATAGATAATCCATTTCTAAAATAGTCAAAAATCATTCAGATTTTTATTGTATCAATACTACACAATACCATGATAGAGCAGATAGATGCAAAAAAAGTAGTTGAAGTAATTGGGAATAATCTGATTGGAGTGTCACACGATTCAGGCAGCTTTGCAAAACTACCAGACTCATACTGGGGATACTTTGCAAGAGGACATGATGCAAAGGGGACATTTGGAGTAATAGTCACATATTCAGAAAACGGAGTAGATGTTGATGATCTGATCAAAATGTATGAGAACTGGGCTACAAAGAATAAGACAAAAGACTAAAGATTATTTTGTTTCTTTGAGTAATTTTCTATACCCTTCACACTCTTTACAGACAGGTTTTCCGATATATTTTGGATTACCTTCTTTAATTTTAAGAGTGCCAGGTACTACTTTGCAAATACAACAATCCGCCATAAGGGTTGATAAAACCTGCAATTAATAAAAATTGGTAATTTTTAAAAAAAGAGATAAATTCGATAAGGTGGATCCAGAGCAGTGTTCAAATGTGATTATTGTGGATCGTCATTTGGTGACAGGGTATGTTATTTTTGCGAGAGAAATTGCTGCACATCATGTATGACTGATGACAGAACAAGATGTAAAGAGTGTTACATTGCAAAAAAGAGGCTTGGATGGAGAAAAGTAGTAAGGAAAAACAGAGTTGTGTTGATCTTTATTGCATTCTTGTGGCTCTATGCAGTTTTCCCAGGACCATTCATTCCAGGGTTAGATCCTATGTTTTATATCATATCTATTGTTGCAGCAATATTGATTATGATTCCAATTTGCTTTGCATTGTTTTTCTGGTCACTCAATCCACCAAAATCGGATATTAAAAAAAGAAGAGACTAGATGGGTAAACTTTTCACATTTTTTGCTTTAATCGAATTACCAAAATACTTCGTAGGCATATCAATTAAGAGATATTTTTTGAATAATTCAAAACCAAATGCATAAAGAAGAAATTGTAAAAATATAAAAATTATCAATAAAAATAGATCTCTTTTAGAGTAAAATGATACGCTTTACATCGTTATTATCTTCAAATTAGCCGATTATAATTAATATTATTGTGATTTTATCCTAACTTTGTTGGTTTTTGATATTATAGATCACGTTACAGAACATGAAACAAGCATAAATTTTGCATCATCAATCTTGAGAAATTTTTCCATCTGTTAATGAATGACGTATTCTATCTGTATCACTTGCATACAAATTACAATTTTTGAAATCCATCTTTCATATCTTGATGTAATTGGATTTTATCTCATGTTCAATTTCATTTAACGCTTGTGTCATGGTGGTATTTGAATTTCCTGAAATGATCTTACATATTGATTCTACCGAACTGATTTATTATTTTATGGGATTTCTATAATCAGGGGTTTCTATCGGATAACATTGTTGAGGCAATTTCTAGATGAAATTTTACAGCGATGATGTCTGATATGTTGTGTTTTAGGAATCCAAGGACAGTTAAATTTTTCTATTTAAGATAATGTTTAATTAAATTTCAGTTGTCTTTGATGATTTTTTAGGCTCAGTTGTCTTTGATGATTTTTTAGGCTCAGTTGTCTTTGATGATTTTTTAGGCTCAGTTGTCTTTGATGATTTTTTAGGCTCAGTTGTCTTTGATGATTTTTTAGGCTCAGTTAAGGATTCAGAATGATGTTCCTTTATTTTTTGCTCAATTTTTGCTTGTTTTATTTTTAATTTTTCATATTCATTTTTTTCCTTTTCCAATTGTTTTGCAAGAATATTTTGTTCGGTGAGTTTTTTCTTTTCTTCTTTTTTTAGAACAGAAAGCATTTGTTTTTCTTTAGAGATGGAATTAATTAATTCCAGACATTGTTCTTTAGATTTGATCAAGTTATCATTTTCTAACCGTAGTGAATCTTTTAATTTTTGATATTTTGACAAGGTAACTTTTTCTTGATCTATTTCAGACAGGATTGAATCATAATCAGACTTTGCCTTTTCAAGACTGTCTTTTTCTGACCTTAGCTTGTCAAGGTTTTGCTTTTGCTTGAGTGACTCGCTTTCAAGAGACTGCT
>Ga0224506_10000268_pt1 | contig 49245 bp, 50 predicted proteins | sample SF_Jan12_sed_USG_2_FD_169108 | JGI IMG/M metagenome (GOLD analysis project Ga0224506, IMG submission 169108) | Sediment microbial communities from San Francisco Bay, California, United States - SF_Jan12_sed_USGS_8_1 | ecosystem: Environmental > Aquatic > Marine > Sediment | place: USA... | reverse complement strand
GCCTCGGCATATTTCTCCTCATAAAAATAAACACCACCGAGGATCAATAACGCCGTCATGTTATCAGGATTCTCTTTTAATATTTCCAGCAAGAGAAGACGTGCATCTTCACCAAGTCCGGCTTCCAGCAACGTCTTTGCTTTCTTTAATCTTGTTTCAATATCTGTCATAGAGCATCAATCACCGAATTTAATGTCGTACTCGGGCGCATAACCTGTGAGACTTTATCCCTGTCCGGATAGTAATAACCACCCAGATCGACAGCCTTGCCCTGCATACTGTTTAATTCATCCACGATTTTTGTTTCGCTACTGACAAGCTGTTTGGCAACCGGTGTAAACAGGTTTTTGAGTTCAGCATCTTCATTTTGGTCGGCCAGTGCCTGCGCCCAGTACATGGCAAGATAAAAATGACTGCCACGGGTATCGAGTTCACCCACTTTGCGTGAAGGTGATTTGTCGTTATTCAAAAACAGACTATTGGCTTTATCCAGTGCCGCTGCCAACACCTTTGCCTTTGCGTTATTTGTTTTAATGGCCAGATCTTCAATTGAAACCGCCAGTGCCAAAAACTCACCCAGTGAATCCCAGCGCAAATGATTTTCTTCAATCAGTTGCTGAACATGTTTCGGTGCGGAACCACCGGCACCGGTTTCAAATAAACCACCACCGGCCAGCAACGGCACAATGGATAACATCTTGGCACTGGTGCCCAGCTCAAGAATCGGGAATAAATCAGTTAAATAATCACGCAATACGTTACCGGTGACCGAGATGGTATCCTTGCCTTCTTTCACACGTTTCAGTGTGTATTGCGTTGCCTCTGCCGGTGACATGATTTTTATCTCAAGTCCGCTGGTATCGTGATCTTTTAAACAGGTGTTCACTTTTGTAATTAAATTGGCATCATGCGCACGCTTTGCATCCAGCCAGAAAATCGCTGGCTGTCCTGTTAAACGTGCACGCGTGACAGCCAGTTTCACCCAATCCTGAATAGGCAAATCTTTTGTCTGACACATGCGCCAGATATCGCCCTGCTCAACCTGATGTTCCAGCACAACATTTCCGCTGGCATCAGTTACCCGCACACTACCACCTGTCGGTATCTCAAATGTCTTGTCATGCGAGCCGTATTCTTCTGCCTTTTGCGCCATCAGACCCACATTACTCACATTACCCATTGTTTTGGGATCAAACGCACCGTTCTTTTTACAAAAATCGATAGTGGCCTGATAAATACCCGCGTAGTTACGATCCGGGATCATTGCCTTGGTATCTTTTAACTTGCCATCCGGTCCCCACATCTTGCCAGAGGCACGAATCATCGCCGGCATTGACGCATCCACAATCACATCACTCGGCACATGCAGATTGGTAATGCCCTTGTCGGAATCCACCATTGCCAGTGCCGGGCGCGACTGGTAAACCGCATGAATGTCCGCTTCAATGGTTTTGCGTTCGGCTTCCGGCAATTCGGCAATTTTGTTCACCACATCCCCAAAACCATTGCGCGTATTCACACCCACTTTTTCAAACGTAGCGGCATGTTTTGCAAACACGTCTTTAAAATACACGCTCACTGCATGACCAAAAATAATCGGATCCGATACTTTCATCATGGTGGCTTTCATGTGCAGTGATAACAAAACCTCTTCGGTTTTTGCATCCTGTGTCGCCTTTTCAAAAAACGCGCGCAGTTTATTCACGCTCATCACCGAAGCATCAACCACTTCACCCGCCAATACCGGTACTTTTTCTTTTAAGACTTGTGTCTCACCGGCATCGGAAACCAGTTCAATTTTCAGATCCCCCGGTGAGGCAATCACGGCAGACTTTTCACTTGAATAAAAATCACCATCCTGCATTGAGGCAACATGTGATTTGGAATCGGCTGACCACTCACCCATCGAATGCGGATGTTGTTGCGCATACTCTTTTACTGCACCGGCCACGCGCCGATCCGAATTGCCTTCACGCAATACCGGATTCACTGCACTACCCAACACCTTCGCATAACGCGTTTTGATCTTTTGCTCTGCCTCATTGGCAGGGTCTTCTGGAAAATCCGGGACGGCATAGCCTGATGCCTGCAATTCCTTAATGGCGGCTTTCAGTTGCGGCACCGACGCACTGATGTTCGGCAATTTGATAATGTTCGCTTCCGGTGTCTTGGCCAGCTCACCCAGTTCGGTTAACGCATCCCCGACCTTTTGCTCTTCCTTCAGGCAATCCGGAAAATTGGCCAGAATACGCGCCGCCAGTGAAATATCCCGTGTCTGTACGTCAATACCCGCTGCTTTGGTGAAGGCCTGAACAACAGGCAAAAAGGAATACGTCGCCAAAGCCGGCGCTTCATCGGTTTTTGTATACATTATTCGGGAATTCGACATGATTAAAATCTCTAAACATCAGTGAGTTACACGGGGACTACCCATAAAGAGGAGGTATTATATTGGATATTGCGGATGGGGTCATTCCGGACACGACCAGAATCTGCGGAGCAGGTTTAGTAAGTCCATAATGAAACACCGTAGGTGGTTCTATGGGAAAAAAAGCGGCCCTGAAACCAGAGCCGCTACTTCACAATATAGGAGGGGTATTTTTGAAACACTGCATACCTAAAGACGCCGTGTTTACTCTGTTTATTCCATAAAATCGTAATATCTGGCTAAAGCCGTTATAACAAAGTGGTTTTATTCATCATCCACCGGCAATATCTGCAAGAACGTCAATAAATCCAGAACACCTTCATCACTTAACTCATCACGGAAAGACGGCATCGGTTCCATCGGTTTAATCAAACCCTGACGATGACGCCGATGTATGGTGTTTTTTGAATGCATGATGTCATGCGCCATATAGGCACCGGGATGCCCATTCAGGATCTTGTGCACCGCTTCCCAGGGATTTTTAACCGCAACGGTTCCTACAAACTCGGGCTCGACATCATTACCAAAATTAATATCGTTACCTTGTTCACCATGACAGCGCGAACACTTATCCATGAAAACAGCGCGGCCCGATTTCACTTCTCCCTTTGCCTTTCTGTTGTCATTGTTGATGTAGTCATTCATTTCCACCTGACCGCGTGAAACAAACAAGGCAATCCGGCTCAATGCACGATCATACATGACCTTGTCATACTGGTGATTTTGATCTTTTAGAATGGCAACAATTTTTTCCGGCGACTTTTCCTGATAATCCCTGATCCCCTTTATGCCTGTGTAGTGACTACCTTTGGCATAAGCACCATCCTTGCCTTTATAGTCCCAGCCATGACATTCCTTGCAACGCCATGTTGTTTCACCTTTTTGTTTACCGCTAGCGGGATAGGCAGGATGTGTTCCTTTGGGTGGTTTCAGGTCATACACTTTCCACCATTTGTCATACAACTGGCCACCTTCAGCGATGGCATCAAAGATTGATTGTTTATCATCGTCATCATCAGCCCACAATGTGCTGGATAACAACAAGGCAGAAACAGCCAGCATTGCGGAGATCACCGTTTTGAATCTGAAATCCATAACTCACCCCGTTTATCGATTGTTGAAAAAGTGCCAACGACAAACTACATGGCATGCCAAAGAGTAATGATTCTACGCTGATGATTATAAACTACAACTGGAAACCGGTTGTTAAAAATGATTCTGCCGGTAATCGATACTGATCCGGTCACCCGCAACCGGTCGGAACAGGTTGTTCGCAAAAGCCACATGATCAGTATGGTCACGATAGCTCGCGATCACGTTTTCATGGACAAACTCAACCAGCCATGTGAATTGATATTTGGCGTTTTCCTGTACCGCATTGCCAGTCACGATACGACGCACGCCGGGAATTTTCCCCAGCACGGTTTCACCTTCGCTCATCATGCGTCGCACCTGTGCGTCGTCATCAATATCCACATTATAAATAATGACATGATGTACCGGCATCCATTTTTCAGAAACCGACAAAACCGCATCGGCCTTGCCGGATGAACCCCATAGATCCATACAGCGTTCCACTTCGTTGCGAATCGCATCCTGAATCCCGGCCACAATCCCGGTGTAACCGGCACGCGCATTCGCTTTCACATTTGCGCACATTTGTGCACCGGCAGCATCAGCCAGAGCCGTATAATAATTTATCTTGGCCACACCATTGGCAATCAACTGTTTAAATTGATCATCCGACAAACCGGTACCGCCATGAATCACCAGCGGTATGTTTAATGCATCATTAATTTGTTTAAGGCGATCAAAATCAAGCACCGGTTCGCCTTGCATGCGACCGTGTACCGTTCCAATCGACACCGCCAGAAAATCCACTTGTGTTTGTGCCACGTAGGTTTTGGCTTCCTCCACCGAGGTATACACCACGTCACCGGGATGCTTTTCGGCATCATCACCTTCGACACCGGCGACATAACCCAACTCGCCTTCTACCGGTACACCGCATTGGTGTGCCATGTTGACCACTTTTTGAGTCAGGGCAACATTGCCATTAAACGATTCTTGCGAAGCATCGACCATCACACCATTACACCCGGCATTGATCGCCGTCACCGCAGACTCAAACGAGGCACCGTGATCAAGATGGATCGCCACCGGCACCGAGGCACGCTGTGCGGCAAGTTCCGCGGCCTGCATGGCCAACCTGAAATCGTAATATTCAAAATGGGATTCGGCGAGCGACAGAATAACCGGTGATTGTTTTGCTTCGGCTGCCGCCATAATGGCTTCAATAAAATCCAGACTCACCAGATCAAAGCCGCCAACGGCATAACCATTGGCATAAGCATGCTGCAACATATCGCGCATATTAACTAAAGGCATCACCCGCTCCTGCTTCATTCGAAGCATGACTTTCTCAAACAGGGGTAATCATGGGAGGTTTATAGTTATAAGTAAATACAGAGATATTTATTCTATCTATAAACAAATGCTTATGTATCAGGAATCTCGGAAATTGCCTTATATAGGGCCGCTACTACCGTGCAATGTCATAGTCCCTCTTTACTCAGCAGTAATCCGGACAATAGCCGCTCGACCGGGACGTAATCATCCGTCAATACCGGCAGTGTCTGTATTGCTGATCCATTACTTGTTAAATGTGATTCTATGTTCATCCAGCGTCGGCTAAAACCACGCTGAGATGCCAACTCATCCGGCAGTGCATGACTGTTGTTTGCGGTAATCACGTAAGTTGCCCGGCTTGGGTATATCTCCTGCTCCTCCAGCCAGATATTTACATGTTCAAATTCGTGTTTCAGTGTCTTAATCAGACTTTTCACCAATCGAGCATCCGGAAACAAATCAACGATATTAATTAAATACAATCCCTGATCTGATAACCTGCGCTTGACCGTCTGTGCAAACTCACGTGTGACCATATGATAAGGCACGGAAATATCATGAAACACATCCGTAACCACGATATCGTATTGCGCCGGATCTCTTTGCAGTACGGCACGCGCATCCTGATGAATAATATTCATGCCCTTCGTATCAACATACATTTGTTTTTCAGCCACAGCCGTCACTTGCGGATCAAGTTCGGCAACTGTTATCCGGGCATTGGGATACATTGCTTTTACTGCACGCGGTTGAGTATAGGCACCACCACCGGCAAAAAAATAACGCAAGGCAGAAGTTTCATTGACATTAAAATAATGACGTACGATTTCATCCATGGCATGTACATAAGGAGAAACAAACAGTCCCGGATTCTCCTTCTGATTAATCCCATGCAAAAGGTGATCGAGTATCATGGCGCTGGCCTCGCCATATTGATAATTGGAGGCATCCACCACGCGTAAACAAAAATAATTACTTTCCCACTGACACGGGTTCGCAAAACCATTACGCATCTTGGTACCTGCAACGGTACCAATAGCGAGAACAACCAGCACCACAGCGTGTACCGGGTTGACCCGACGTAGAAAAGGGATCGCCAGTAATAACAAACAAATTGCGCTGCCAATAATAACGCCGCGCGTACCAAAATACTGTACCAGAACAAAACCGGTGATAAAGGTTCCAACAATACTGCCTAATGCAGCCAATGCGTGCATGCGCCCGACAATATGACCTGTGCGCGTATCCAGTTGTAATGCCAGTGTCGTAAGCAGTGGTGTCACTACACCGAGTAACACAGCCGGTATAAAAAACATGGACAACACATAAATAAAACTTGCACTGATCAGGTCAAGCCCGCTCTCCTGCACAACGGGTGCAACAACAGTCAGCAGTAACAGACTGGCAATACAAAAAACAGCCGCGAGTAATAACACGATCCCGACTGCCGTTCCGCTGGCACCACGATCAGCCCAACGCCCGCCAAGCCAGTTCCCGAGCGAAAGCCCGGCCAGAATCACACCAATGATCGATGTCCAGCTATAGATCGAGACACCCACGTAAGGCGCGATCAAACGACCGGCCACGATCTCGAGTACCAGCAAGACCGCCGAACTTAAAAAAATAGTGAAGCCATACCCGATCACCTTGCGGCGTGAGACAGAACTGAGTTGAGTGGGACTTTCAGTGTTCACAATAAGCCCTGTGAATTTGGAGTAAGGCTTATCTTAAATCATTAAATCGAAAACCTGAATTTTTTATCAGTCTTCAACATTCAATAAAACTGACGGCGAGCCCGCCTAATGAGGTTTCCTTATATTTTTGCGACATTTCCAGCCCGGTTTGCTTCATTGCGGCAATACAATTATCCAATGGCATAAAATGTTGACCACTGCCGCGAATCGCCAATGATGCCGCCGTGTAGGCCTTAATCGCACCAAAGCCATTGCGTTCAATACAAGGCACCTGCACCAATCCGTTCACCGGATCACAGGTCATACCCAGATGATGTTCAAGTGCAATTTCAGCGGCGTTTTCAATTTGTTTGGGTGTACCGCCACGCACGGCACACAACCCGGCCGCCGCCATGGCTGCCGCCGAACCGACTTCACCCTGACATCCCACTTCTGCACCGGAAATCGAACTGCGATGTTTGATTAATCCACCAATGGCCGCTGCTGTCAGCAAAAAATCATACACTTGTTCGGTAGTACCGTTTTCATGATGCACAAAATAATACAACACAGCCGGTATCACACCGGCTGCACCATTAGTCGGTGCTGTTACCACCATATGACCGGCTGCATTTTCTTCATTCACGGCCATGGCATAGGCACACAACCAGTCATTAATCGTGACGTTATCCGAGTTTGAACTGATTTGCTGATATAAATCTTTTGCACGCCGTTTAATCTCAAGGCCGCCAGGTAAAATACCGTCGGTAGATAAACCGGTCTTGATGCATTGCGTCATGGATTGCCAGATTGCATCCATTCCTTTATTCAGGGTTTCATCCGACAGGTTTTTACCTTCATTCTTGCGCTTCATGTCTGCAATTGAATGTTCATGATCACTCGCCATTTGCAACATGGCCGCAGCAGAATCAAATGGATAAGGATAAGAACCTGATGTGTTTATCTTTACCGGTGCTTTCAGATTACGAATCTCATCCAGGGTACTGATGAAGCCGCCACCAAGAGAAAAATATGTCTCACTGAATACAATCTCGTTATCCGGCCCCAGTACCTCAAACACCATACCATTGGGATGTTCCGGCAGTGGCTCACCCTTATCAAACACAATGTGTGTTTCAGGATTAAAACCAAGGCTACCAACATCATCAATCTGTATTTTGTCTGTGCACCACAACTGGTTTACCCGTTGCTCGACATCCTGTGTTGCCAGTTGTGCCGGTTCATGTCCGTGCACACCCAACACAATCGCACGATCAGTGGAATGCCCCTTGCCGGTAAAGGCCAGTGAACCTTTCAGGGTACAGCGCAGAACTGCATTACCATTAATACACTCTGTCAGCTTTTTTTGTTTGAGTTGATCAATAAATGCTTTGGCCGCGATCATCGGCCCCAAAGTATGTGAACTCGAGGGACCGATCCCGATTTTAAAAAGCTCCAGTGTGCTGATAAACATGGCGAGGGCTTCAGAGATCCTGAAGTGCCTGTACCTTTAGCAGGATTTCCTGCGCATGACCTTCCGGCTTGACGCCGTACTGCGCATCAACCAGCAGACCTTCTTTATCAATCAAAAAGGTGGAACGTACAATACCCATTTTTTTCTCTCCGTTCTTTTCCTTTTCCTGCCAGACACCGTAGGTGTCACACAGCTCACCTGATGTATCGGCCAGCAGATCTACCTTGATATTGTACTTGTCGATAAACGCCTGATGACTATCGCAAGAATCCTTGCTCACACCCAGCACCACTGCATCGGCGTTGATAAATTTATCTGCCAGTTCTGTGAACTCATTGGCCTCTATAGTACATCCCGATGTGTCATCTTTGGGATAAAAATACAGCACCACGTTTTTACTTCCCTTGTAATCAGCAAGGTTAATTATCTTGTTATTCTGGTTGGGAGTGCTGAATACCGGTGCAATCTGGTCTTTTTCAAGCATAGTTATTCTCTCCTTTAATCTCCATTGAGAAAATTGTATGCCATGTATCCGAAATAAATATGCCAGAGTTTATATTGGAATTACATTTCTGGGTCATTATTCCCCATAAATCTGCACACTAACCGTGCGATTGCGTGTGCCATCATACCAACGCCTTCCACAACAAGGAACCGCCACTGATCAGCAATAAACCGCCAATAATCGCCAACTGCTGGCGGTGCGTGATCCCTAAATGTATCTTGTTGCCTAAATAAAGCCCCAGCCCCATCAACGGTAATGCAATCAATAACGAGATAAACATATCATCCTGAAGAAGAAGACCAAAAAACAGGAAGGTAATAACACGCAGTGCACCATCGAGCATAAACAAGCCCGACAAAGTCCCGCGCAATTGGGTTTTGTCATGCAAACGATGTGAGAGATACACCACGTAAGGCGGGCCGCCGGTACCAAACATGGCACCAATCATGCCACCACTCAAACCGGTAGGCACTGCCCACCACCGGCTGATCGGTTTTTCACTGTGTATGTTAAACACATAACGCAAACCAAAAAAGATAACGAACAAGCCCAGTCCGACCAGCAACGGCTCACGCGGCAAACTCACCAGCAAAAACGTACCCAGTAAAACACCCGCAATACTCGTCGGCAACAAAAACCGGATTTCCTCCCAACGCACCTGCAAATGCATATGCCGACTGATCACAATTGATGCCGTGAAATCCAGCACCAATACCAGCGGTACAACAAAGGTCAACGGTAAAAAGTGCGCTAGCAACGGGATCGCGATCAAACCGGAACCAAAACCGGTGATGCCGCGAATCAAATAAGCGATCAGGAGAATAAAAAAGGCAGCGAGATAAGTTTCCGGTGTCATAACTTGCTCAAGTTTAGAATGCTTATAACCGCTTCAGCTTTTCAAGCTTACTCATAAACAATTTTTCACTCCAAATCGACAGACTCTTCTGCTCTAATGGTTGTAAAAAGCGTTTAACATCCTCTGCCGCATCTTGCCATTGGATTGAAGCAATCTTTTTCCCTAATTCTGTGAGCAACCATTTCTCATCAACATTGATTTCTTGCCCTTTCCATGGGCCATATTGAACCAACGCATTTTGCAATAATAAAAGATTGGGCTTCACCCCTTGTGCAACATACCAGTTAAAATCATACCAATCTCTACCTTTAATATAAGGTCGACATAACAAGGCATGTGTTTTTAATGCAAAATTGCTAGCCAGATCCTGATGACATACTTCAAAATCAACAGGAAAATCCATGTAGGTATAATCAAAACCGGAACCCGCAGGAGGATTACAATCAATTTCCAGTTTAATCTTTAATTGACGAGCACCCGTATTATTTACAAAACTTAAATTAAGCTGGTTGGCAATGGATGTATCCTTAATCACTGCCGCCTTGATGTTTTTATCCATGTTATTTCTGTCGAGTACTTCCGGCTCAATACCAAACTCATTACATGTGCTCGCAAGCTTGTCCAGATAAGGCTGCCATACAAATTCCGGATCAGGCTTGCGCATAATAAAATCAATATCTTCCGAAAAACGTGACATACCATGCAAAATCCTCAAGCTTGTCCCGCCTTGAAATGCGCCCACCTCAAAAAAACCGGCTTGCCACAATGCAAATAACATAATCTCCTGCGCGATTTCCTTGAGTGCATTCTCTTCTTCCAACGCATTACCTGCGCCATAATCCAGCAATCGCTTTTGAATCAAATCAATCATAACCCTAGCTCCCTTAGCAGTTCTTCAATGAACAGTTGTTCCCTTTTCCCTTTATATACGTCCAGCAACATTGTAATGCTCAAAGATGGTACAGCCTTTAACGCTTGCTCATCAATGCGCAATCCCTCTAACAAATAATCCAGTCCCTGCCATTTCAGCTTGCGCAGATACACCATATCCAGCAATGCCCGCACAGGTTCTGCAATCAACGCGATCTGGTTTTGCAATTCATGCCTTGCCACCGCTTGCAAAAAATAACCTTGCTTCACAGTCATTCGACAAAATTCGAATTTTCCAAAAACCTCATGCGTAAATTCCATCGACTTGCCACCAAGCGTCATGCTCACAACGCTATGCACTCCTTCAGGAATCCAGTTATGAAAGCTCAATGCTGTCTCTGCTGAAACATAGCTACCCGGCACCCATTGCTGAGCCAAAACAAATTCATGAAGCGGATGTTGACGATATTTTTCAGCCAATACATACAAGCCCCGTCGCGCCTTTAGCAACTCACCCGCTTTCAACGCTCTGTTCACCAACCCATAGCGACGCGCACTGCTACCACCCAGCAAGCGTTCAAGCTGTTGAACAGATAAAACTCGATCCGCATTGCCTGAGTCGAGGATGATTTCAGTCAGAGGTGTCATGCTAATAATTTACACTAACTTCCATTTTTTGCAAGTTTCTGTAAATTGTTGTCGCATTAAAAATTAATACTGCTTTATAAATTATTGTTTTATAGAAGGAATTCTGTTGAACACAAAATCCACAGCCTAGAGGCGCGCCCCCTAAACCTTTGCACCGTATTACGAGATACCGGGTCAAGCCCGGCATGACTAACTTATTTTAAAATCCGTTCGTCCTGAGCTTGGCGAAAGATAACTACACCCGCACTACGCCGGCGGGTACTCCGCAAAATGCGGCAACGCATCCGAACAAGACCACTCGGCACGCGAATCCCAGAAAATACGCGCCTGCGCCGGAATCGGCGATTCGGTATCCAGCGAACCCGCCGGAATAAACACCGCATCCAGCTCGGGCACAGTGCGTGGCATCGGACCACCACACTGAGTACAAAAACAAGTATAAAACCGCTCTGCCTCCGGCACCTTGTAACGCCCCAACAGGTCTTCACCCTTGATCCAGGTAATACCAGTGACTGGCGTCATCATCACAATACTCCCATGGCCGGTACCCGTTGCCTTGCGGCAACGCTGACAATGGCAATGATAAAAACGTTGCGGCTCGCCGGTGACTTCATATTGAACAGAACCGCACAGACAAGAACCTTTTAATGTTGCAGGCATAATCGCTCCCTTAATATCACGTTGAATTCAGAAAAGACCGGCTAGCGGATTTCAGATTGGCTGTTACCGCAAAACGAAGCCGCCAGTGCAGACAGTGCGACCAGCAACATCATCACTGACATCACCATTAACGATTCCGCCATGGTAATACCAAACATAATCACCGGCGTATAACCACAAGACGTTTCAACCCGAAACAACCACGGTAGCCACTGCTCGATGGCAAACCAGGATGGCAAACCGATATCAAAACCGCACTCGCCTTCAACAAAACCACGCTCCGTACCCAGCAACTGATACGAACGCTCAGCCAGTGCAACGGCAATCAACACAACTGAAGTATGAAGCAATACTTTCATCTCTCTAAATTTATTGGAGAGCAAACCGGCAACCCCCACCAACACCAGCAAGGCAATCCACAACCGCACATGAATACAAAGCACACACGGCAGTTCATTCAGCCGATATTGATAATACAGCGCCACACCCAACAACCCCGAGCCACCCGCAACATACATCAGCCAATACCAGGGGCTATTGGCAAAACGCGTAAAAAGGGTAAAGAGGTTATTCATAAGTTAGCTCGTTTAGTGAGTGGCTCGATGACAGCCATGATAGCACTCCCACCGTCATAACAGGTAAAACCTGTCGTCATTCCTGCCACACCATAAACCCCCTCTCCCCCAGGGAGAGGGAATAATGAATTTAACTTAAATTAAAGGCCTTATTCATTTTCTCCACTTCCTTCCCCTTCTACGTGGTTCAGGCCCAGTCAAACACTCAATCAAACGTTCTACCTCTTGCTCACAACACCTGGCACCCGTTGCCGCATAAGTTTCTTTTTTAACAGCATCCAGCGTGGTCGCCCCGTTCACAATGGCATTAATGATGTCCATCCTGGGCACATCCATGCAGGTGCATAGATTCTTGTCCAAATCTTTTTTTAAAATAGCGGGAAGTTTGTCCAGTGGATCTGTATTCATACAAACTGTACAGAAGTGTTAGCAATACGTTTGTAAAGCATTATCTTTTTGCTGATGGGCGTCCAGTTTATCAGAAAAGTAGCTAGCGCCTCCCACATTGAAACCCAGGCTGCCACCGTCAAACCTTCAGCAAAAACTTTTTGCATGACTGACGATTCACAAGGTTCTGACCACATGCCCATAAACTCGACAAACACGGGCACCTTATGCGAATTCTCAATCACATAACGATCAAAACCCGACTCACCAACTTCAAATACCAATGCTTCTTTAGCCATGGTTACACACTACCTCTGGTGATCCCGGCATGCTTGCCTTTGTACCACCCTATTCAGTTTCAGAACCAACTGCCACTTCAATCCAGAACTTACTGCCCTTACCTTCTTCACTCTCAACACCAATTGCGCCATCCATCAGCTCAATAATTTGTTTGGATATGGACAGACCAATACCGGTGCCCTCGATATTTTTATGACCCTCCAAACGCGTAAATCGAGTGAACAATCTCTCTTGCTGTTCTTGCGAAAGACCTTGACCAGTATCACTGACTTCTATACGCAAACGTTTCGAATTTACCTGTTCTATATTGATTGTTATAGAACCATTGTCACAATTATATTTTATCGCATTGGAAAGCAGATTAAGCATCACCTGCTTAAATCGCAAGACATCAACATAAGCAAAATAAGAAGGGCCATGCTCGGTATTATTTATAATCTGTATCGAATTTGCCTCTGCCAACGGTTTAATTAATACAGCACATTCTTCAATGATATTATTCAGCTGGCAGTTTTGCATTGTCACTTCGATCTTTCCAGCCTCTATTTTGGACAAATCAAGCAACTCGTTAATCATTGTTAATAGATGATTACCCGCATTGAGTATTTCTTTAACTTGTGTCTTTTGATTATCATCCTTGATATCCAACTCCAGCAGTTGCCCATAACCCAGGATCGCATTAAGCGGTGTACGCAATTCATGACTCATGTTGGACAAAAATTCTGTCTTTATCCGGTTGGCCTCTGTCAGTTCCTGTGTCTGAATTTCAAGCTTTCTGTTGTTAAGTAATGCAATCCAGTATTCATCGTTTGAACGATATATCTGGTAAAACAAAAAGATAAAATACAATGCAAATCCCAAACCCAGAATAATTGAGTCTGGATCAGCTATTTGAGTCTCCATTACAATAATTATTGGTATCAATAATATCGTCAGGTACATCTGTGCAAGCCGTTTCCAGACAAACAGCGCTGAGGCGGCACCACTCGCAATGCCCGCTGTAAAAAGCAAATACTCCAATGTTGAAATTTCAATGCCATATTGGATAAGCGCCCAGCTACTGAATATGCTCCAATTAATACTTGAAAACAAAACAATCAGGCTAAACTTTATCTTCCAACGGGTTATGCTTTCATCTGTTTGTTGTTCCAGTGAGCGCACCAGAAAAAGATGTATCACAATCGTCAGTATCGATAACGATAGCAGTGTGTAATAAAAAATCGGAATATCTGACTCAATATCAGATATGAATGCTGAAATAGACAAGAGAAGGAATAACACAACTGATCCCGGAATAGAACGCTTTGCGATTGCCTTATCTGCTTCCTGTTCCATTGAAAGCACTAATTGCTCGTTCAGGCCAAGCAATTCCTTATCCTTTAAATTGTGAAAAAAATTCTTTAACTTCATAAAACTAATTGTTTTTGCCCTGAGAATTTTGCTTATGTCTCGTATGTAGTGATATATATTATATAGATATAACTATAACAGGTAGCATAGTCTCGTATCCCGGATGAAACAAAAGGGTTCCTGCCTTATGGAAAATCCACATCAGGCAGGTTTGCCATTGATTTTTTGATCGCCTCTTCCGGGTAGTCATAATCCTCGAGCTCATTCTGGAAATAACGATCATAGGCGGCCATGTCAAAATGTCCGTGACCGGAAAGATTGAACAACAATGTTTTCGGTTCACCGCTTTCCTTGCAGCGCATGGCCTCATCAATGCAGGCGCGGATCGCGTGGTTGGATTCCGGCGCCGGAATAATGCCTTCGGTCTTGGCGAACAACACACCGGCTTCAAACGTCGCGACCTGCGGCACGGCCACTGCCTCGATCAAACCTTCACTATAAAGTTGTGACACCAGTGCCGAATCACCATGATAACGCAGACCACCTGCGTGAATCCCCGGCGGCATAAAGTCATGTCCGAGTGTGTACATTTTCATTAACGGGGTCAGGCCAACCGTATCACCAAAGTCATACGCATACTTGCCCTTGGTTAAGGTCGGGCACGACGTCGGCTCCACCGCCACCAGTCGTATATTCTTGCCCGCCGCCTTGTCGGCAAAAAACGGAAACGCAATACCACCAAAGTTGGAACCGCCGCCGCACGGTGCAAAGATCATGTCCGGATAATCACCCACCATCTCGAGCTGTTTCTTCGCTTCCTGTCCAATCACAGTCTGGTGTAATAACACGTGATTAAGCACAGAACCGAGTGAATAGTTGGTATCCGCGCGCGAGGCCGCTTCTTCCACTGCTTCGGAAATCGCAATACCGAGTGAGCCTTGTGAATTCGGATCGGCGGCAAGGATCTTGCGCCCTGATTCAGTCTGGTCGGTCGGGCTTGCCAACACCTCGGCACCCCAGGTTTGCATCATGGAACGACGAAACGGTTTTTGTTCATAACTAACCTTCACCATGTAAACGCGCACCTGAATGCCAAACTTCTGCCCGACCAGCGCGAGAGAAGAACCCCACTGACCTGCACCGGTTTCTGTGGTCAGGCGTTTGATGCCGGCCTGCTGGTTGTAATAGGCCTGCGCAATTGCAGTATTGGGTTTGTGTGAACCGGCCGGACTCACACCTTCATACTTGTAATAAATCTTTGCCGGTGTACCGAGTGCCTTTTCGAGATGAACGGCACGAAACAACGGGCTCGGGCGCCACATGCGATAAGCCTCGCGTACCGGTTCGGGGATATCAATCCAGCGCTGGTTCGATACCTCTTGCTCGATCAGCGACATCGGGAAAATGGCCGTCAGCGCCTCGGGACCAATCGGCTTGCCATCCGGCCCAAGCGGCGGTGTGGGAGGATTCGGCATATCCGCCACCACGTTATACCACTGCTTTGGAATCTCGTTTTCATCAAGCAAAATCTTAACTTGCGACATACCACTCCCCCGTGTTGTTGTTATGAGAAAACAATATAAAGGGAATGGCGAGAAGGGTCAAAACCGGCTGGTTTAAAATCAGAATAGAATGCGACAGCGAATTTATAATCAATGAATTCACGGTGTTACGTACTAACAGTGCTACTTCGAACCGGCGTTATTAGCCTTAATGCTCTTCGACAAACTCGATATGAATACGATCACCCTGATCACTGGCACGCACCTCAATCACATGCGGCAAACGATGACCAATATAGGCACAGGCAACCGCAATCTTGGCATCATCTTCCTGTTGCAGGGCACGCAGCAGGTTCATCGCAACAAAGGTCGCCTTTTGTTTTGCATCCGGCTCACTGATCATCTCGCCAGAAATCCTGAAACCACGATCCATATCCCCATCCATCTTGTCGAGAAACGCAAGCTGATTGGCATCAAGTGATTTTGAAAGATCATGCTCGAAGGCGAGCTGGTCGTTAATGAAAATACTTAGGTATGACATTTTTATACTTCTCTTAAACAATCTTGTTGGTTGTGTGAATTTTTACTCTGACCCAACTATTTCTACGATTCCTTTGTTTCATGATTTCTCATCGCATCATTCTCGATAAGCACTCGCTCCTGCACCAGACGCCATACACCATCGTCTTCTTTTTCCAGCGACATCTCGACAATCTGTTCATTCAGCGTGCCATCAGTCCCCACCACTGTTTCATAAACAGTGAATACGATCTGAGTCTCCGTTGCACTGATATGGTTAAAGCCCTTGTAGGCAATGCTTTTTATCATGGCATGTTCAAACTGATGTTTGCACTGCTTGTACCAGATATCGTAATCAATGTTATCAAAGCCGGGAACACCCTGAACGCTAACATGGGTTGATATCATCCCCATATGCGCCTTAAGGTCTCTTTGCCCGGCAGTTTCAACCACTTGCGCTAACCACTGCTCTGCAATCTGTTGGGCCTGTTCTTCTGTCATAAAAACCCCCGTATTTTTTGTAAAAATGTCCGTCTAGCGGGCAGCTATTGTGCCTCGCCGATGACTTCGTATTGGACAGAATCGCATAGGCATGAGCCTTTTAGCGTTGCCTCATTCATTGTTAGCTCTCTATCTGAATTGAACCAAAACATTTAGGAAACTTACAACATCCCCAAAATTCTTTTCCTATATTTTTCCCTTTTTTAGATGTCCGCTTTACCATATTCTCACCACATTTAGGACATAAAGGAGATGATGTATCAGGTAGGGTAATATCAATAACACCACGACACGTCGGGAAATCTGAACACCCCCAGAACTTTTTTCCAATATTCTTCCCTTTTTTAGTGTTGCGGACAACCATTTCTTTATTGCATTTAGGACATAAGGGAGGATTAACATGATAATCGTCCACCAATTCAGTAACAACATTACTGGAATCTTTCAAACCAAACTTGGCAACATAATCGATGGTGACTGGTTTATGTAATAACGCCAACTTCTCAGCAAATTCACATAAGCTCTTCTGAGATATTATCTTTGCCATTCCCACCATATTTTTTAATGAATTTTCATCAAGATCAAGATTCAATCGTTCCGTGAATTTATCTGCCTTCATTACGGTGCTACAGTCATAAATACCCTTTTTAGGCTTGGTTAACCTCGATGTGGGCGAAATAAGAACAATATTTCGATAATATGGCTTTAATGTAATACCGAGTCTTTTAGGCAACAAATCATTATCTGTTAGAAATTTATCCAACAACCGGATGTGTCGATCGTTTTGTGTTATCGGCGATGGAATTGCATAGGGTTTTTTTTTATAAAAAAAACTAAAATCCCCATCATCTGATATAGAAACACCATAATTAAAATTCTTTGATTCAATAACATAAATATCCATCATTCTACCAATCAGTAAATGGTCTATTTGTGCCACATCGCCATCATGCTCAATACGGAGGTCATGGATTAACGCCCAATTCTTGGTCTTCTTTAAATCAAAATCTAGATAATAGGCAGATGTTTCCTCTCCCTTTTTGCCTGAATAAAGATTTTTTAGTTCGCGTTCAATAAGACCTTTTTTGTCTGCGGGTAAATCTCGCTCCATCAGATCTGATAAATAGTCGATCTGATCCTGGCATCCGTCTTTGTTTTTTATGATCATTCTTATATTGCGTTTATTCTGAGACAGGCTCTACTTTTATATTCAATTTAGAAAAAGCTTTACTTAGTATATCAACAGCCTCAATAGTTCGATCACCCCATTGGTTTGTCAAAATGTAGGTTTTACCATTCACATGAAACAACTCATCTTCCTTACTGAAATAACGCCTTGGTTTTGGAATAATTCCACCTTTATCTTCTTCCATTAATATGGTGCTCACCTGTTCTTCATCTAATTCCTCATCAAAACTATAGAAAAGATTATTCTTTCGCCAAGAAATTATTTCGGCAACTTTTTCAGGAGTGACACCAGAATCAATAATGGGCTTAATAACATGAAACATCACGCCTCTCTTAGGTTGATTAGCAACTGTTGCACCATTAATTGTGACATCATAACGTGTAGTATCCCTATTAGTTCGCCGAGATTGCCTTTCTTTTTGCTGTTTTTCTCTTATTTTAACCTGGTAGTCTTCTGCTTCAGGGAGTGGGATAACAGTCTGTACATCTAGTAACGTACGATCACCATCTTTATATGGTTTAAGACGAACACAACGAATATCCAGATTCCTTTCATTAAGCCACATCACTGCTGTAGTTAATTCTTTTGAGAACTCTGCAGATGCCAAAACAATTCGAACATCCTGTGCGAACTGATCTTCATCCGCTTCTTCCCATTCAAGGAAATCGAGAATTTTCTCTCTGGCATCACCTTCTATATTGTTTGCACCAAGATATTTACTGTATATCTCAATAACTCGTTCAAAAGTAAGCGTGGAAACCATGGCAGCATATCGAATTGCTTGCAACTCCATATGGCCACCATCTTCTGTGCGTTTAAGTTCTATAACAACAATGTTTGCTGCCTTATCAATAGCAAGGATATCAATGCGACGCCTGCTTTCATCCCATTCGCCAAATTCTTCTGAAATGACCAAGGTATCAGGTGATATTATCTCGACCTGTTGTTTGAGAAGACGCTGGAGATCTGTTCTCTCTTTTAAACCACGTTCTGCAAACGAGGTTTCTTTAATGGGAATTATTTTCTCATTATTAATTTGATAAATTGCCATTTAAATACCCCTGTAATTTAGCTCCACACAATTGCAAAAAATTAAACAATATCTTGCTTAATGGTTGTCAAAATTATTATATTTAGCTCCTGATTCAAATGCAGCATAAACCTCCAGAATTGTTTGGTTTATCGGGTCAGACTCCTCAACAAACTGAATATCCATATGGCAAATGCGTTCACGAGCTCTATCAAACGCCTCTCTAAAAACATTATCTTTTAATAAATCTGAACGCGAACCTTTTTTAGTATATGAGGCTTTGATATTTCCAGTTTCATGTCTTGCCAGAAGAAAAGCAAATGTTGCCTGGTTATGGTTGTTACGAGTATGGTACTGCAGTCTTTTTTTTAGGTTATTTGTCCTCCCCACATAGAGAGGGATTCCATCCTCAGAAAAGAAATAAATGCCTGCTGAAGGAAGTCTTTTAGGTAAATCAGAATATTTGAATTTTTTCGACAACACTAATTGTGTATATTTTTCTTTAACCTCTTTAATAATTGAATCAAATTTAATACTCATAACAATGTGTCCGGTGGCAACTTGCTCATATCAAACCCTTTCATTTTTTCACCTGTTTTTAGTGCCTCTTTCATTTTCTGCATAGCTTCCTCTTGAGTTAACTCCCAAGTAGGTGGGCCTTCATCAAATTTTTCACGATATGCACAAATTAAAGAAAAGTATTCATTTTCCAATTATATATCCCCATAAAATAACGAGTGTCACACATGCTCAATTACAGCCACAACTGCGGTAGTTACACTATCCATCTTGTCGAGAAACGCAAGCTGGCTGTCATCGAGTGTTTTTGAAAGATCATACTCGAAGGCGAGTTTGTCGTTAATGAAGATACTTAGGTAGGACATTTCGTGTTATCCGAATTCAATATAATCTTTTTTATTATTTTTTATCCATTTGTCGAGCTGACTAATTTTTTTGATAAATATATCTTCCTTACGAGTTACGCATTCCCATAATATAACAACTCTCCAACCCTTATCTAGCAACTGATTAGTGACACTTTCATCTCTGGCTTTGTTATCACTGAATTTTTTTAACCATTCCTTTGAATAGGACCTGTCAGAATAAGCCAGTTTACAGCCTTTGTGCTGATGCCAATAGCAGCCATGGGTAAAAATAGCGACTTTATATTTACTAAGAACAATATCGGGCTTTATTTTTCCAATCCTGCTACCCAACCTGAATCTGTAGCCAAGATGGTGAAGGGCCTTTCGCGAGACAATTTCAGGTTTCGTGTTCTCGCTACGTATGCCAGACATCATCCGGCTACGGGTCTTTTTATCTACAACATCAACCACTGGCCAATGCCAGCCTTCCCTGATGAATTGCTTCTGCTTCCTCTTCCTTAAGTTCAATAATGTGTGGCTTCATGATTCTGGCAATCTCGGCAATGACAGGCATAACAACCGAATTACCAAACTGCTTGTAGGCCTGGGTGTCTGAAACTGGAATATTAAAACTGTCTGGATAACCCATAAGCCGCGCACATTCTCTTGGCGTTAATCTGCGCGGATTACCACGACCTCTTGATACAAGTATTTCTGAACCATCCTTGTAGTATCTTGCTGACAAGGTCCTGGCAACACTATTCTTCGTTACCATACCGTAACCAAAACCATTACCTTTAGCCTTGTGCTTGGCCGCATAGTCATAAAGATATTGCCAGAGTTTATCGCTGAGAATATATTTTTCGTTTACCTTGGCATACTTTCCTGTTGTGTAGTCCTTTTCTGGTTTTTCAGAGCCATCCTGTGAATGAAAGATATCATCCATTACCATTTTATCTTTCTTTACTTTTCTGAATGCATCCCAGGAAAAATCAGTATCTTCTCTGAAGCCTACAATATATATACGTTCACGATGCTGGGGTACAAAACCCTTGCCGTCTACAACCATTGGGAAAATTCTATAACCCAGTTCATCCTGTAGTGTTTCCTGGATAACCTGGAATGTTCTTCCTTTATCATGGCTTTTGAGGTTTTTGACATTTTCCAGCAAGAAGGCTTTCGGCTGTTTTTCTTTTATGATTCTTTTAACATCAAAAAACAGTGTTCCCTGTGTCTTGTCCTTAAAACCATGTTTTCTTCCCAAGGAATTTTTTTTAGAAACACCCGCAATTGAAAACGGCTGACACGGAAAACCGGCAAGGAGTACGTCGTGATCTGGAATATCCTTTTCAGATACCTGCGTTATATCTCCGACAATCTGATGATCGACTTTAAAATTGTCACAATAGGTCTTTATTGCGTATTTATCCCACTCACTGGTAAAAACACATTTTCCACCATTCTTCTCAAACCCCTTACGCATTCCACCAATTCCTGCGAACAGATCAATAAAGGTAAAGTCACCTTCATTAGATGGTTCATTACCAAACAGTAATCCCTGCAGCTGAGATGTACGATATTCTGGAGGCCCATCTTCCCTAACCTCCCAATTTCGAACCGTCTTAGGGGTAACATTCAGCTTTCTGGCAATATCAACTGGTGAGTAACGTTCCATTGCAATCTTGAGTAAGTTGCGGGTAGTGACCTTTGCATCCATAATTATTCTTCTTGTTATATAAGGGAAATATTGAGGTAATTATTTCCCTTTTTTGTCCCTTTTGCAACAAGTAAATTTTAGCCTGATTACGGCTTCAAAACGTCTATATCTTCCTGAGAATGGTACAGGTGGTGTAATTCTGATGATTTTATCCTGAACTGGCTCCGTCTTTTTGAAACAGGCTTTGTATCAGCATTTTTAATATTAATACCTGGATCATAATAAACGTGATTCTCTGCAATACCTTTAAGCAGTTTGTTAAAGGTTGTTCCCTCAAAAAGGCGAACATTATTGCAGTATGAATAACAGCGGGATTTATCAGATTCATTTCTGGAAAGTGATGGAATATATGCCGCCTTTGCATGTTTTCTTTTCCAGTGCGCCATAATCTTGGCAAATGTCCATATTGATGCTGGATTACCTTTATTATCCAAAAGGGCAATACTACCTCCTCCATCCGTAATCGTGTCGGTTTCAGGATCATAACCTTGTGTTACAAGAAGCAACCCTGATTTATCACAAACCGTTCCTGAAAAATGACGACCAGTAAAATCATATCTATCGGGCTTGTCAGTTGAGGTGTATCCATACTTGCGAACAAAAGCTTCAACACCTTGTTCAACATAAAAACCACCATCAGGCTCAGGCGTCATGACTGTCAATGGCTTGCTGTTAATCAGGTGGCATTTTTTTACGCCAAACTGTTTGATTTCCCACCCCATAAAATCAGGCTCGGCAATACCGTTCGGTATAATGCCAAGTTCAGCCTCCATCGTATACCCGCCACCATTTTGTGCCTTATATTCCTTAAACGTTCTATCTGGATTAAGTTTTTTACCAGCAATCCACTCTTTTTGATGAATTCGGCATAACTCGGAAATCAGAATATCTTTTGAATCACCTGTACGATCACTTTGTATCAAGGCAATTTCATTAAAAACACCACTTACAGTAACTGAGGGATAATCATGTATTTCTTTTGCAATACGGGTATCAGGTACAGCCAGGTAAGCCAATATTTCACCTGTATCCTTTAGACCGAAAAACAAAACCCGGCCAGAGCTTCTTCCTTTTTTTAAAGGATCCATCCAACCGCCCATATCAAAATTGCATTTGGTAACAAAACCGGAAAGCCTGACTTCAGGATATTGCGGGTAATAAATAAGCTTTGCATCCGGGGCTGTAAATAATTGTCCATCTGAAGAAACCCAGGAATAATCAAGAGAGGCTGTATATTTTATTTGTCGTTTTGGATCTTTGGTTTTACCAGAAGTGGATTTGGATTCAGTGATTTCGCCTGTAGGAATAAAGCCTAAGTCTGTAAGATGGCCTGCCAGATAAGGCTGGTTCTTGCTATTGTCATTGGGGGATAATGATTTATACAAAACTCGACTAACACCAAGGCCTTTAAATATTTCAACTAATTTTTCAATTGAAATATCCTTGCTGGCAGGAGAATCATATATGGCTGTTTTTTTATTCACTATTCAAGTGTAACAATATTTTTATGATTTCCCTGAAAAGAATACATGGATATTTTCTTTATACATTTGGATAATTTATGTTTCAATTGAGTCTGACCCTATTGATTGTATCTGCTTAGACTCTATGTCTGTTTTATTCGAATTCCAAAGACTGATTAATGACATGCTAACAAACCCTTTAATTGCCAAAATATATTAAAGCACATGTTTTTTTTAAATTCATACATCTTTCTTAGCCCAATTTTTTTTTATTAATCTATCATATAACACATATAAATCATTGCTGACTTTACGATCTGAAAATGACTGCTTATATTTACTGGCATGCACTCTATTCCGTATTTCTCTTACATTATTAAGCAGGTCGGCTTCATCATTGGTTATTGCACCATTTTCATTAGCTAAATCAATTAGCTCATGAAAATGATATTTTTCATAAACATCAAATAATAATCCTTCAAGGACTGATGCAGCCATAATGGTGAATGACATCCATGCGCCTGCATCAAATGCTATTTCAGCTTCTTCTGCAAACTGACCTAATCGTTCCTTTAATCTTTTATTTGTCACTTGAGGAAATAATAATTTGTAATCACGAATACCTGAGTAATTAACCGTAAGAGTAGCACTACGTACCTCTGTAGGTAATAATGAATTAACACCATCAATAATTATTCTATCAATCGATACCTCATGTCTTGCTGGCATATACATAAGATCTATAGTCTCACATGATCTTTCAACCTCAGAGTTCAAAATTGCATATGCCGGTAATGTTGGTGCTATATAAATCTCTTTGACTAGATCAGAGTTCTCATCAACCATTTCGAATATTGGATCAATTAGCTTAAATACAGTAGTTTTCATAAGTTAAACATCATTGCTGGGCAACACCTCTTCCACACTCCGAAATTCCTCCAACGCCGCTTCGAGTTGTTCAACTATTTCTTGCGCTAATATATCGGGTGCAGGTAAGTTTTCTGTGTCTTCTAATGAATCATCTTTTAGCCAGAATATATCTAGATTAGTTTTATCTCTTGCTATTAACTCATCGTATGTAAATGACTTCCATCTTTCGTTCTTTTTAGACTCACGTCGTTTGCTTCTATCATCTGCCTTATAGAGTTCTATAAATTCATCAAAATCACTCTTGACCATACCCCTTGGCTTAATAAGCTTTTTCATCTATTATAAATCCAGGTTGGCACCGTTTAATTTTAACCACTCTTTCCGCTCTCTGTAATCAGGCATTACTTTATCCACTTCATTCCAAAACGCATCAGAATGATTTTGTTTGTGGATATGGCAAAGTTCATGAACAATTATATAGTCAATAATTTTAGGCGGGGCCATCATGCACTTCCAATGAAAACTTAAGCTGTTATTTTTACCGCAACTAGCCCACCGATAACCCATTTCTTTAACTTTAATAGATGTTGGTCTAACACCAACTTTAGGTGTGTAGTACTCCACTCTGTTTTTTATTCTCTGTAAACCCTTGACGATATAATATTGCTCAAAGGCATGTTTGGCTGCATCAGTTCCGCCTTCATCAATTAAATTGCGGTTTAAACAAAATCTACCATCCTTCAATTTTAAAGCGCTGTCCTGATTTGCCATCAAAGACAATCGATGAGATCTTCCTAAATACAAAAAAGTTTCACCATTGACCCATTCGCGCACAACGGCAGTCGCATTCAAATCTCGCCACTCAGCAAGGTTTCTATAAATCCACATCCTCTTACTTTCAACTACAGCATCTACTTTTTCTGGACTGCAATTTTTTGGGGGTCGTACAACAACTTCCCCATTTCGCTCAATAACAATATCAGTTGTTTTTCGCTCACTACCAGATAAAAGCTGATATTCAATATCTCGAACACGTCTTGCGTTCATTTTTCACCACCTCCATATGTGCCTTTAATCAATTCATCATGTCTGTTTTTAGCCAGCTTCATGATTTCTACAGCCACCCTCTCGCGTTTTTGTTTTAGCTGATCAATACCAGTTAAAGTCAATGCTGTTTTTATGTCACTGCGGGTTTTCTTTTGTTTGTCAGCATTATTCCAAAAATCGATACTACCAATACTGTCTTGCAATGTTTCTACTATAGCTTCCATTAGTACCTTCATCTTTGCTTTTTCTTCAGATGGTACTTCACCGTTGTCAAAAGCTTCGTTTGCGATGTGTTCATAGAAGGTTGTCGCTTCTTTGCTCATCCCTTCTTCGCCTGCTTTTCTTCCTTCTATAGCTTCAACACGAAGTTTTTCTAATTCTTCCGCCAATTTCTCCCATTGATCTTGATACTGGTCGATCAGATTTTCAACTTTCTCTGACAAGCTCTTATAAAATGCTGGATCCTCATTATGATGTACCGTGCAGTGTTTACGAATAGCATGTTCCATTTCGCTGGCCTTAGCCTCTGCATTTCCCGCTGCATGCTTATTCAAATTCTCGATAAAATCTTCTGATAATAATTCAACTGGCGGCACCTTTGGATTAATGCCAAGACTAATCAAGTGTTCATTAATTAAATCTTTAATTTTTTCACCTGCATCACCCAAATTTAGACTTGTATCTTTATAGCGTTCCTTGGCCACTCTTAGAATATAGCCAAAACGTTTGGCTGGAACCCGAAAAGGATTTGCTGCTTGATGCGGTAATATAATATCCATGCTCATCAGGAATTTTTTCAGGTAAACATCAAAATCTGCCCGGGTTTTTTCATCTTTAAGCAACTTTACTGCCTCATGCACAATGGCGGCATCGGCTTCAATATTTAGTAATTTACCTTCTACAAAGTCTTTAACTTGTGCCACCTTGTTTTCTGAGAATAATTGCAATAAACGCTGGTAGCGTTCTTCCAAAACTGGCATCTCTGAGGTGATGCTTTTTAGTCCTTGCGCCAATTCTTGTTGTTCATCAGCCGCCGCATACAATGTGAGTGCTTCAGTCATGTTTTCAGTCAAACCAATATAATCCACCACGTAGCCACGCTTTTTACCTTGTTTAACACGATTGGTTCGGGCAATAGCCTGCAACAAAGTGTGTTCTCGAATCTTTTTATCGATATACATCACTTGCTCAATAGGTGCATCAAAACCGGTCATTAACATATCGCACACAATCAAAAAGGCAATGCCGGTATCTGCCTTGTCAGGATCATCCATATCGAAAGAACGACAAAAATTATCAACTGCATTCCATGCTTTGGCTTGCTTGCGTGCTTCAGTGATATAGGCAGCTTCATTCGTACCATCACTTGATATAACAACTACGGCCTTTAAAAATGATATTTTCTTTATAAGCTCTTCATCTGGGTTAGGCACAGATCTTAGTTGTTCGATCCTCTCTTGTAATGCTGCATGAATTGCTGTCTGGTATCTCACTGCTGCTAATTTAGAATGACAAACCACCTGTGCCTTAAAACCATTGGGAAAGATATGTTCAAGATAGTGATTGACCATATCTTTCCCAATGGCATTAATACGTTGTTCGGCTTCTAAAATATCACCAGTAGCTCCATACTTCTTTTTGATTGCCAGTAGTTCTTCTTCACTACGATCTTTAAATAAATTTTCAAACTGGGTCTCAAAACCATATTTATCATTTAAAGCCGAATCAGCAGTACGACCTTCATACAGTATCTGTAAAGTAGCTCCATCGTTAACAGCATCCATTAAACGGTAAGTATCAATATATTCACCAAATCGTTTATGCGTCTTTTTCTCACCATGTCTATCTGTAATTAGCGGCGTGCCGGTAAAAGCAATCCGTGCCGCATTTGGAAATGCTTCAAATATATTATCACCCAGATCTGAGCCTTGAGTACGATGTGCTTCATCAATCATCAATACAATACGTGATGAATCATTCACTACACCAAACGTTTGCCCAGTTGGCATACCTAGATAGGTGCCAAGTGCTTCTGCAACTTTCAAGGGTAAACTTTGCTCGCGCACCTGAAATTTATGCACCATCACCATATTAATATCGGAGCTATCAGTTGCCAGGTGCTCACGCAAAGATTGGGTGCTTTCAATACTATTAATTCGGCCACCGATCAATGTTGCAGTTTCTGCTAGTTGATCCTCAAGATCTACACGATCATTAATAAGCAGTATTTTGTAATCATTTAAATCTTTTGAGACACGTAACATACGTGCCACAAATACCATAGTCAGGCTTTTACCCGAACCTTGCGTGTGCCACACCACGCCACTTTTATCAGCCACATTTTTTCCATGTCGTAAACGCTCAACAATTTTATTGGCTGCTCTAAACTGTTGATAACGACAAACCACTTTAATCCGTGGACCACCATCGGTATCCATAAATACACTAGAAGTACGCAAGATACTCAGCAAATTAGATTTCGACAGCATGCCGCTGATAAGTTGCTGTTGCTGATTCATATCTTTAGCTGTTGAGTCATCATTAGGCCATTGGGTCTTCCAAGGAAAGAAATGCTCAAGGCCTGAGGTAATAGTGCCGTAATCTGCCTCCAGACCACAAGTACGCACCACCATCAAGGCAGTATGAAAAAGTCGTGGTTCACCTTCTTTTAAACCTTGTTGATGAGTGGCCTTGCGCTTATTCATATAGCGCTGTAATTGTTCAAAGGCTTCCGCCATGGGGTTAGCACAGGTTGGCCCACCCTTTTTACATTCCACAACGATCAAAGGTATGCCATTCACAAACAACACAATATCAGGAATGATGAACTGCTTAACACAACCCGGTGTGTCGATACGGAATTGATTAATGGCATGAAACTGATTATTTTCCGGGTTAGACAAGTCGATTAACTTAACAACAGGGTCTTGCTCACCGGTGGCTTCATTCACATCCACCTGGGTTTTAAATAACAGCTTTTGAATGGCTTCGTTGGCTTCTAATAAAGTCCGGTTAGGTTGGCGCAAGATTTCATCCTGCAAGTCTTGCAGTTGTTTTTTGGTAAGCCACTCTTCACCAGAAGCAGTTTTATTAATGGCAGAAATAGCCTGGTTAAAAACATCGGGTAACAGCCATTGGCGGAAATTCTGGCGCAAGCTTTTACTTGGGTCTTGGGGAATATCCGGCCCCTGGTCAATAGGGTTCCAACCTAGCCCATGAAGCTGCTCAAGAAAAGGCTGTTCTACTTCCGTGTATTCAGACATGGGCTGCCTCAGGTTCATCAACCTTTACTTCGACTTCGCCAGTAAGCAGATCGTGCATTAAACCTGATTTCTGATTTGACAGTTTATTTCGCTCATCTTTAAGCGACTGTATTTTACTATTTATTGAATCTATTCTTTCTTCTATGCGAATTTGCTCTCCATCATCAGGCACCCCAATTGGATATGCTTTTAATTGTGTTGAATTTATTGACGCCAGATTTGTTGACTGTTTTGAACTTAAAATAAAATATTTTTTGCCGAAATTCGATTCAGACCAATAAGCCAAATAGAATGATCGCAAAATATTTTTGTCTGTTCGTACTCTGAACACATGGTTTTGATGTATACATTGTTCAATTTCACCTTGCCATACTGTCCCTCTACCCAGCTTGTCGAAATCACCACCCTCATTCATGAGAACGTCACCAGGCTGTAATAACAAATTGATGAATGTTTTTTTATTTACCTTTATTTCTTTAATTTCTGACAAATCCAAGTAGCCATCTTGAACATTAGCCACTCTTAAATAAGGTACTATTATTGTTTGATCTGGTGTAACTTTTGAAGTAAGAGTAACACCTGAGGTTATGTCTGATATTTGCCCCAATGGAATTACATTCCAATCCTTCGAAATCCAACCAATAGGCGTTTCTTGATATAACTCCGGGGCTTCTTCTCTGGGTGGACGGAGTTTGCCGTCGGCGGTGATGCCGCGGGTAAATAGATCGTGCATCAAACCTACTTTGATGTTCTGATATTTTTTAATTAGTGCCTCGGTTTTTTCTATAGCGTAATCAATAATCTCGATTCTCCTAACAACTTCAGTTTGAACTTTTATTGTCGCAGGATAACGTATAGGAATGCGTTTAATTGCATTCATGTCAAGCATAAGTACGGTAGTACCTCGTGCATACTTATGCATCCATCTTCGATACTCCTCAGTATTTAACAAGTAATATAAAAAATGAGAATTAATTTCATTTTCTAACCTTAACCTAGTTACATGGTGAGAAAATAGAACGGGGTTTTTTCTTATATGAACTGGCAAGTATGCTGGGATACCAACAATATCACCATCGAGAGTCACATCTGTGTTTGCTATAAGCAAATCATTTTCTTTAGCCAAATCTTCCACCACATGTGGTCCGCTAAAATACTTTAATCCCTCCTTGTTGAATCCCCCACCCTTTTTAAATGACTTCATATTGATATAGGGAATACCCAAATCTCTTTCAACTAGCATATCAGCAGAATATGTTATGCCGCGTCGAAGCGTTGCAATTTTTCCTAAAGGTTTTATAGAAACGTTAGGTGAATCGTCATTCATACCCCAACTCCACCAAAAATTCTTTTAGCTGATTTGAAGCAGCATTGCGTTCATCTTCTATGGTCTTAGCGGTTACCGCATATTTCGTCCACAGATTCTCAATCGCTTTGATACAAGCACGTTGGTCTGCTCGCAAATAGGCTTGATAGGTATTCATCAATACCTGGCGCAGGCGTTCAATAATAACAGTGCGTGCTTTATCGATAGAGATTTCCTTGCGGGCCTTCTCAACTAGTTCATCACGTTTGTTCTCAATGCCTTTGATAGTAGCCCTGAGTTCTTTGACTTCATCTTCCAGCAGTTTATGGCGTGCCAGACTTTGGGTGATGGATTCGGCGCGTTCATGGGCAAACTGAGCTTGCGTGATCGCTTCGGTGATAGCTTCAGCATATTCACTTTGATGCTTCACTTGTACCGCCAAATCTAAAATACGTTTGCCATTGGTAAACTGAGGGTCTTTTTGGGTTAAGCCTTCTGTGCAATAAGTGCCTTTTTTCTTACCTTTAGGTAAGTGATCGGCGGCTTTAATTTCAGCGAAGATATTACCGGCCAGATCTTTGATGAGTTTAAGCTGGGCTTTCCATTCAGCATTAGATTGTTTTAATTCGTCTTTTTTGTTTTTGACTTCGCTACTGGGTAACACGCCGCTGTCTTCGGTGTCTTCAAAATCTTCTTCATCAGCAGCGGCAAACAGGGCTTGCAATTCAGCCAAGCGGGTTTGGGCTTGCTCTAGCTCTTCCAACACTTTAGGGAACTGGCTTTGCAGGATATCCTGGTCGGGAATGAGTTCCGGCCCCCAACCACTGGCGGCGATGGATTTGAAGTCAGCCTTGAGCAAATCCACATAGTTGGCAAAGGCACCGCGCACTTGTGAGGCGGTGAGCAGCGCTTGCCCGGCAAGTTCTTCGGCAATGCTGTTTAACAAGGTACTGCGCATATGGTAAACATTGCCTGAGGTTTCATGCTGATTTTCTGGATCAGGTGCCAGCGCTTCGACAATGGGTAGATTGGCCTGCCACCAGTTTTCCAATTGTTGCATGAACTGTTCCTGTCGATTCATCACGCCCTGGTGCAGGCTGACAAAATCAGCAATCTCACGCTTGTCATTGATGATAGGTGCAATATCGAGATATTTTTCATCTCTAGGAATAAAACTATCGTCACGCAGTTGTGCGTAGTTGCTCCAGAAGTGTTCCAGGCTATCAACTTCGGTAATGGGTACACCACCGTGTAGATGTGCGCGTACATCATGGGGTTCTGGCGGCGGTGCATTATCGACATAGCGACGGATATTACAATTGTAATCTTCATCTGCTATTTCAGCTTTGGGTACTTTACGCGCATAAGCCGGTACATCTTCACCGGAACGGTACGCATGAATGATTTTATCGATATCTTCAGGGCGAAGATGATTTTGTGCTTTACCTTCGCGGTATTCACGGTCGGCATTAATGAAAAGCACATGCTCACGTTCGGCAGCACCTTGCTTGTTCATTACCAGAATGCAGGCGGGAATCCCTGTACCATAAAACAGGTTACTGGGTAGACCGATAACGGCTTCCAGGTAGCCATGTTCAATAAAGTGTTTTCGTGCTGCGCGTTCTTCACCACCGCGGAATAACACACCGTGTGGCATGACGGTGGCTAAACGCCCATCGTGTTTTAAAACCGACAACATATGTTGCACAAACATAAGATCAGCTTTCTTGCCTTTCTCTGGCATCATGACTGAAAAGCGGCCAGGAAATTTGAGATCTTTTTTAATGTAGTTTTGACTAAAAGGTGGATTTGCCAAGACACGGTTGAAACGTTTTAGCTCATTGTCTTCGCTCAGGTGCTGGGGTTCTCGTATGGTATCTTCCTGGCGAATATCTGCGTGAGAGATACCATGTAATAGCATGTTCATTTTACAAATAGACCAGGTAGTGCCAATTTTTTCCTGACCGAATAGTGGAAGGTTCTCTGGTTTGCCGCCATTTTCGCGTAAATAATCACGTGCCTGGATTAACATACCACCAGAACCACAGGTTGGATCATATACACGCATATCTTCTTTAGGATCACAGATTTCTACACAGACTCTAACGACTTCGGCAGGTGTATAAAATTCACCGGCTTTTTTACCGGCGGAGTCCGCAAAGTATTTGATTAACCATTCGTAAGCGGCACCTAACAAATCAGGAAATTCGAAATCCTCATCTTTAAGGGGGATTTTTTCAAAGTTTTGTACAAAGTTGGCAAGGGTATCGTCATCAAGAGTACGTTGTCCAATCTTGCGGTTGAAGTTAATGCCTTTAAGTACATCTTGTAATGCATCAAGGTTTGCATCTTCGATTGATTCCAATGCTTTATTCAACATGGTTCCGACATTTTCTTTCACATGTTTTAATGCAGCATGGTGAATAATTTTTGTTTCACCATCTTCGACAACCTCTTCATCCCAGCCCTGGTTCCAGCGTGCACGTTCTGGAACAAAGAAATACTTACCGGAATAGTTATCTGGATCATTTAGCGCGATTTCAATATCGGCTTCACTCATGCCTTTGGCTGAGAATTCTTTTTTTAATTCAACTTGGCGTTGATCAAATAAATCACTGGCACGTTTAAGGAACAACATACCAAAAATATATTCTTTGTATTCACTTGCATCCATACTGCCACGAAGATCGTCACAGGCAGTTAACAGGAGGCTCTCTAAGCGTGATAGGGTTAATTTAAAGTTCATATGCTTCTTTTCTATAATTAAAATGTGTTTTATAAAGTTTTAAATAACTAAATTTCTACTGCCAAATTGGCAAGTTTTTCCAGTTGTCTGGAAAACCCATGGCTTTTGGATCGACCACAGGATGATCCTGAAACAGTTTAAACAAACGTTGTTTCCAGTGCGTGCCGGGGCTGATTTTTTCCATCAGGTATTCCAGCATCACCAGGGTATTATAAATTTTTCTATCCTTACTAGGATTAAAACTTTGTCTAAGTATTTGTGGATCTTTCTTAGGCCTTTTCATTGTGACGGTAAAACTGCGATTCCATAGGCGGCTATGATGTGCTGAAGTATTTCTTACTGTATTTAGATGATGTAAAACGGAGATTAGAATTGTTTCATCAAGATTATATATCTGTGCAATTTTATTTCTATCATGCCGCATTTTAAGATTGGCATAAAATTTAGATAGTTGACCAAACGATATTATTTCAACCACAGCCCATATTGCCGGCATCGCTTCATCATATGTTGTTAGCAGATGCTTAATAAAAGTTTCACGGCTTCTACCTATTTCACCTGCAAGTTTAGCCAGTGTATTTAAATATTCATTTTGACAGTTAAAAATACTACTATTGAGGTGAGCATGACTACCGTAAGTATGTGCCAAATGATATGCCCATTGAGTGCGAACAGATACCTCTATTCTTTCGATTGCATCCATAACCAGCAATCTAAGTTCCCGATCAAAGACATATAAACTTAATACATCTTCAAAATTTGTACCCTTTGCAAAAGTATGGGTCGAGTGGTTTGTTTCAAATGGTAACCAATAGGCTCCTATTCGATAATAATTGAGATGAGAAAGGTAATGTCTAGCGCGGCCATGATCAGGAATTGTCATTCCACGACTTTCAAGTATTTTGATTTGGTCATCAAAGGAAGTTGCGGGCTTGGTAAACTTCATTTTTGCAAGCCCCAGAAAAAAGTAACCCACCAGGGTGCGCAGATCTTACGGGATGCGTGGCGGGTGTTGTTAATAGATACTGTATACGTACATTGGGCAAAACGCAAATAGTCAACCACTTTTTCGCGATAGAGATACTTATATCCTCTATAAGAATTGTTTATTAGACGTTTTTCCTTGAACCTCATAATACTCCCCCATTACCTTATATTTATTATGCCTCCATAGTACATGCACCCATATATAAGGTAAATGGATTCGGGAGTGGGATTGTGGGATTTCTGAAGGCCTGAATGACGGGTGAAGTTGATACCCCTACTCGATAGAGTTAAACGCAAAACTGGCGCCAATGCCATCGTAGAAGTTATAGATGTAATCAACGCCTGCTTTTTTCAGGGGTTCGATATCTTCTTCAAATACCACGGTGGCGGAAATTGTGCCGGAAAAACCAATACCGCGTAATTCCTTTGCGGCGATGACTTTCGCTGACGCATCGGGCATGGCCAGCAAAACGGTATGCACGCCACCCAGCTGAATATTGCGCCACAGGCCGGGATCTTCACCATCGGCGTAGAGCACCCTTCTGCCCTGTTCGCGATGCATTTCAACCTTAACGGGATCAGAGTCCAGCCCGATCACGCGTTCGTTTTGTTGGGCCAGAAATTCATAGGCACCGCTGCCAACACGGCCCATACCGACCACCATGATATGCGAGTTGCCGATATTGATGGGTTCATCATCCGGGTGGCGTTTGGATGATTCGAATTTTGTCAGCCTGCTTTCCAGCCAGCTATAAATTTCATGCGAATAGCGGTTGAAGGGGGCGGCTATGGTAAACGAGATCGCAATGGTTAACGCCAGCAGTACCATCCATTCATTGCTTAACCATTCATTGCGTGCCGCCATGTTTGCCACGATCAAACCAAACTCACTGAAGGTGGCCAACGACAGGCTGGCCAGAAAGGCGGTGCGCGCACGCAGACGAAACATAACCATAATGCCGAAGAACAACAGGATTTTGAAAATGATGAGCAGGTTAATTAATAAGGCATCCACCAGCATCGCCATGGTTGGTTGGCCCATGAGGCCGATTTGTAAAAAGAAACCGACCAACAAGATTTCTTTCAGACCCCAGATTGAATTGGATACTTCAATCGCGCGTTTATGATCAGCCAGTAACACACCAAACAGTAAGGCGCCCAGTTCCGAGCTTAAACCGAAGTACTCAAAGCCATGCCCGCCGATGACGACCGCAAGTAATAAACCATAAAGGATGACCAGCTCACCATGGCCACTGACGTCGAGTAAACGATGAAATAACGGGCGAATGAAAAACAGGCCAAACAACAGAAAGGCAAACGGCGATGGTGTGGTGCCGCTGCCGACACTGAGCACGGCCACCGCGACCAAATCCTGCATGATTAAAATACCGATGGCGAGGCGACCGTGAAAGGCGCGTAACTCTTTCCTGCTTTCCAGCACCTTGGCCGCCACAACCGTACTCGAAAATGACAGCGCAATCGCGATGATTAAGGCGAGTTGTTCTTCCATGCCAAATAGCGTGACGTTCGCAACATAAACCAGGCCGATCATGATGGCCATGTGCAGGATGGAACCAAACAGGACTTCCCTGGTGATGATGGAACGCAGGCGTAGTTTCAGGCCGATACTGAATAACAGCAGTAACACACCGACATGCGCGACCTGATTCAGGATGTCATTGGTTTCATGCCCGAGCGAGCTGAGTAAAAAACCGGCCGCCAGATAACCGACCAGCGGCGGCAGGCCGATCAGGCGCATGAATAGCCCAAGACCAAATGCAAAACTCAACCAGGTTGTTGCTGTTATCATCGAATGAATACTCTATATAAAAATTCTGATAGTGAAAGGTAGCACAAAGTTGATAACACAATCCCCCCGGATTATGTCCTGTTGGGGTGGAATGGTTGGTAATACTGGTGTTAATACTGGGGTCAGAGAACAATATTTACTAATATTAGGAATAATTGTTCTCTGACCCCGTTTTTCCCGTTTTTCCTACCTTGCGAATTACACTGAATTGTCTCTCTGTGGCCTTCTTCAACACAGCAGAATACACACGCTTCTTTTCTCTGGAAGAGGCATTGCGGATGAATTCAGAAAATGCGGTAGATTCAACCGTTTTTGATTTAGAAAATAATGGCATGGTTTTCTCTCTTCAACTATTAAACCCATCCAGAAAAGCAGACACTAATTGTGATTTTCGTTCAAACTCATTTCCAATATGTGTACACATCTCTTCGATCAATAAATCCATGTTTAACTCTTTTATTTCTTCATTAACCAGTGCTTTAATTGTTTTAGATGTGTTTGAGTTTGCTATATTGCTTACACGCTGACCTAATAAATAAGCCGCAGCTTGCGTAATGTCCCAATCATAGGTTTCTATTATTTCCGTGTCTGTGTATAGAGTCTCTTTTACTTCGGGTATTGTTTCATACGTCGATAATAAATACGCGATGTCTTTTGCATCTTTTTTTCGTAAGTCACGGGCGCGATCTGTCCATGCAATCATTTTTAATAAAACCATGCCCTCTGGCGTGGCAACAGGGATATCAATTTCAGGTGCGTCTTGTATGCGTACCCATTGTGCATGATCGCAAGCTTCCTTGAATCCCAGCACATTCATTGTTATCTCCTCTGTTGGTGGCCATGAGATAGAGGCTTGTTCATCTTCAATACCACCAAACGGCACTATATCAATAATCATATCATTTGGGCTAATGAGTCGGTGCGGTGCACTTGTAGTATGAAATCCTTTTTCACCGAGTTTGCTTTTAAGAATATCAAATACCTTCCAACCAGAAACTTCAATGGCAAAATCCACATCTTCCGTAGCACGTTGTACCGTAGCCCCATATCCATAATGCATAACCAGGTCTCTCGCAGATGCACCGACTACAACATAGGGCATTTTCAGTTCGGCTAAAATACTATTTACTAGTTCAAATACTTCTGTGATTTGATCATCAACCTTCCCTGAAATATTGAGCAATCCGCTCGTCATAAATCCTCCGTGCTACTTCACTATTCCTTGTGTCACCCGTTGCGACGAGATCAGCATACGCCAGAATGGGGTGAACGTATCCTTTTTTTATTTCTATATCTGGCTCAATAATATCTTCATTCCAGAATGGCCGATAAATCTTCACCACCCCCGGTGCATCACCAGGCCATGTGGTTGCTTTGCGTAAACGGCCATCGGCTAAAAGTCGAGCCAGTGCATCATCATGTATATAAAGAGTCGCAATCTGTGGTTTGAGATAACGTGTATATTTGGCGGCCGCAATTTCGCCGCCCCAATAGCCATGGTATTTCTTTATATTTATATTCTTCCACCAATTTGGTTCATCCGCGATAAACTCACCGATAAATTGCTTGGGCCGAAGCTTCTCGGGATAGACTTCAACCCAGCGCATTAATAATTTTTTAGCGTGAACCAGACGGCGCTGATTGTCACCTTTGTCGCGAATAAAGTCTGCCGCTTTCAAACCATTAAGCACCCAACCAACGGTACCAACTGCGACACCTGCTTTTTCTGCAATCTCACGATAAGGTGCATTCACCAACTCGGGATAACACAAGAAGGCAAAAATAACCTTCAGGCCGGTTGGCTCAAATGCGCGTTTGGCTCCCCCTTCGGTTGGCATAAATTGAGGCGTCTCACATCGATGGCCAGTCACATACATATAGACTGGTGGCATATTGATAAACGCGTTACCGGCAGTATCGATGAACTGCACACCCTCATGGCGTAATTTTTCTGCCATTTTCGGGTTCACGTAATCCGCAACCAGCATGCCTTTTTTGGGTAGCTGTTTAACCTGATTTATTAAGGCTCCCAAATTTGCCTGTTGAGCCCATTTTTTAATTTCTACTGCGACTACCTGCTTGGTGTCGTCTATCTGAATAAGTGCATCAACTTGATAGTTGTTGAGTATGGCATTGGTCTTTTTGACACGCATGCGTAAACCAGTCTCCTGCTTTACTGCTTGTAAGGCCTGATCGAGGATATCCCGTTCTGTGTGTTTTTTCTTAGTCTCCATGCACATAAATATAGTATGTACATTAATAATGTACAGTTATTTTTGGTGTACGGAATGGGTCAGAATGATTATTCTGTAGCCTGGATGGAATGAAATGGAATCCGGGGGGCATTTCCCGGATTCCGCTCTTACTTCAGAACCCTCTTCGAGCTTTCATCAAGCATTTCTTCGTGTTACTCAGGTCGCTACATCCGGGCTACTATCTGGTTTTTATTCCCTTTAAAACCGAAACCGCTGATAGCCCTTTTCTTCCAGTCTTGCTGCTTCATCCGGCCCAAAGGGCACGGTTTCGATAAAGGCAGGAATGTCTTGTTCGGTGAGGTTGTGTTCGCCCATTTTTGTGCGGCACATTTTGACTTCTATCTGGCCGAGCGCGTCGAGTCGGGCGGCTTTGTCGACGATGTCCTGATATCGGGGGTAATTTTTGATGGTGAATATATCGACTTCGGGGCCATGCAGGACGAGTGCGATGGGCGGGTGACTTTGTTTCGGGCGCGGGGCTTTGGAGGTCTTTTCGATACGCTCGAGCAGGGCCCGAATTTCCTCGGGTTTGTGCAGGGTGATGTCGTAAATGACCCGGTCATCTGCCATGGCCGGGGTGGCCAGACTCAGCAGGAGCCAGAGTGTGAACTGGGTCGCAAATTTGAGCATGGGTGATTTGGGTCCTTTTGGTGCCTGCACTTAATCTAGGGTATATCCTTTTTAGATACAAGAGGATACAGCACAAAGCTGGATAATACCTTAATAATTGGTGAAATTTTTAAAGTGGTTTCGAGGCTTGTTTTGGGGTTCAGATGAACTAGATGCGTCCGATACAGTCTTTATATATAGGGCAAAAATCCAACAGTTTTGAAGAATAAGAGAAGGTAGAAGAAGATGATGACAACGATATTAGCGGCAGGTTTGGTTTTGTTCGTATTTGGTTATTACATTGGAAATCAGGTTGGTAAAGTGGCACATATTCGCCAGCATTTACAGGATGTACGTAGAAACAGGTAATTAGTTTTACCCCCTCCCCAACCCTCCCCCGTAAAGGGGGAGGGAGTAAAAGAAAGGCCGATTTAATCGGCCTTTTTTGTTGCTTTGAAAAAAACCGTTCGTGGTGAGCGCGAGTAAAACGAGCAGTCGAACCATGAATGCCCTTCGACTGCTTCGCGCTCAGGGCGAACGGGGCTTCAGTATGCTCCCTTCGACTGCTTTGCACTCAGGTCCTCCCGTCATTCCCGCCCTGTAAATTGGCGACTGAATATCAGGACATATTCCTCAAATAAAAATGTTCTGTTTCGCTTGTTGCCTGTTAATTCAGTGAGCACATTATGTTTAACAAAATCATTTATTAATGCTGATGCTGTGTTGATCTTTAAATCGAGTTGTTGGGCAACCGTTTTTATGTTGGTTACCGGTGTTTGATACAGATACTGCATTAGTGCCTGTGCATTTTCCTGTCTACGTGTACTGAAATGCGATAATACTTCGCGTTCCATTTTCCCTTTCAGCAGGATAATGTCTTTAAATACCTGTATTGAGCTTTCCGCAGTTTCACGTACACCATATAAAAAAAACACCAGCCATTCTTTCATTCTGTTTGCTTCTCGCACAGCCATCAGGCGATCTATGTATTCAGTTTTATTGCGTTCGAAATAATCTGATAGATACAGGGCAGGTTTATGCAACAGGCCAAAATTAGCCAGATACAACGCTATCATCAATCGACCAAGTCGCCCATTACCATCCAGAAATGGATGGATAGTTTCAAACTGGTAGTGGGCAATGGCTATTTTTACTAGATGTGGCACCTTCAGTTCATCATTATGAATAAACTTCTCCAGATCACTCATTAGCTCATCTACTTCATCCTGATGAGGCGGAATAAAGATGGCATTTTTCAGGCTGACACCTATCCAGTTCTGGCTTTTACGAAACTCACCCGGTTGCTTGCTTTCACCACGCACACCTTGCATCAGGATTCGGTGAGTATTACGTAATAAACGATTTGATAATGGCAGGGTTTCTAATTGCCCAATCGCGTCGTTGATGGCTTTGATATAGTTCTGTACTTCGATCCAGTCGTCTTTTTTCTCTGGTTCAATATCTTTTTCATCCAGCAGGGCCTCTTCTATATTAGTGCGCGTCCCTTCTATGCGACTGGACTGGGTTGCTTCTTTTGTAATATGCATGCGTATGAAAAAATCGACATCCGGCACCAGTTGGGAAAAGGCATTCAATTCTCCCAATGCCCTGTCTGCGTCACTCAGCAATTGCTGGATTTCACCATCTGCTATTTCCCAGGCATGGTTAATCGCCTCTGGTGAGAAGCTTTTGTATTCATACTGTTGTTTGAGCTCGCCTGCTTGAAAATCACGTATATTCATATATTAAAAAGCACCCCTGTTTTCGATATAAAGTCCCTTATATATCGTAATTTAGTCCTCACGGGCTGTTATGTCAAATTCTAGCCTACTTTTGAATATAAGGATTTTCTTATTTCAATTTATCCTTAAATTAAAGAAAAAGCCCTGATTTCTGAATTTTTAGCCCTTCCTCTTGGGAGGGGGGAAGTAAAAGAAGGCGCATTCTTTTGTGACTTTGAAAAAATGAATTTTTGCTGATTTTGATCCCCTCACCCTCGCCCTCTCCCGGAGGGAGAGGGGGTAAAGGAATTCCATCCCTTTAGCCGGTACGGTATCCTACGTCCATGACAAATACCGCGTTGAATATGGATCCGGCAGAGATTGCCAAATTTGAAGAGCTCGCCTCGCGTTGGTGGGATCCGAACAGTGAATTTAAACCCCTGCATGATATTAATCCCCTGCGGCTGGATTTTATCGATCATATCGCCGGGCTTGCCGGTAAGCAGGTGATTGATGTCGGTTGCGGCGGCGGGATTCTGGCCGAGAGTATGGCGGCACGCGGTGCGCATGTGACCGGTATCGATATGGGCGAAGCCCCGCTTTCGGTGGCGAAACTGCACCAGCTTGAATCCGGTGTCGAGGTGACTTATCAACGCATAACCGCTGAAGAACTGGCGGCAGAAAAACCGGCGCAGTTTGATGTGGTGACTTGCATGGAAATGCTCGAGCATGTACCCAATCCGGCTTCAACCATTGCCGCGTGTGCGCAGTTGGTGAAACCCGGCGGGCATGTTTTCTTTTCCACGATTAACCGGAACCCCAAGTCGTATATGTTTGCGATTGTGGGTGCTGAGTATCTTTTAAAAATGTTGCCCAAGGGCACGCATGATTATGCCAAGTTTATTAAACCTTCCGAGATGGATGAGTGGGCACGTGCGGCCGGTCTTGCGATTCATGAATTGAAGGGCATGTCGTATAACCCGTTTTCACAAACCTATTCGCTGGGGCGTGATGTGGATGTGAATTATCTGGCGAGTTATTGCAAGGGCTAATGGGAAATATAAAAAAACCGTTCGTGGTGAATTATAAAATCTCTTTACTATACCCTTCGACTGCTCTCTGTGTTCGCGCTCAGGGCGAACGGAGGTCTAAAAAACCGTTCGTGGTGAGCGCGAGTAAAACGAGTAGTCGAACCATGAATGTCCTTCGACTGCTTCGCGCTCAGGACGAACGGGAATATAAAATAATATGTCGTCCTTAAACACCATCCTTTTTGATCTCGACGGCACGCTTGCCGATACAGCACCTGATCTGGCATCCGCATTAAATAAAGTGCGTGCCGAGGAAGGTTTGCCTCCCCTGCCCTATGAAACCATTCGTACTGAAGTGTCGCACGGCAGTGTGGCGATCACGCGCATTGGTTTTGATATGGATAAGGATCACCCCGAGTTTGAGCGTCTGCGCAAACGTCTGCTTGAAATTTATGAAGCCAATCTGTGTGTTGAAACCAGATTGTTTCCGGGTATGGATAAGGTGCTGGAGAAGATTGAATCCAGCGGGATGAATTGGGGTGTAGTCACAAATAAGCCGGGCTGGTTGACTGATCCACTGTTGGAGCAAATGGGCTTGAGTGAACGTGCGGCCTGTATTATCAGTGGCGATACAACCAATAATCGCAAGCCACATCCGGAACCATTGCTTGAGGCCTGTAAACTGGCGGGCAGTGAAGCGGCGCAATGTCTTTATGTCGGTGATGCAATACGTGATATCGAGGCCGGAAAAAATGCCGGTATGCAGACATTGGTCGCCCTATTCGGTTATATTGGGGAACAGGATAAACCGGAAACCTGGGGCGCGGACGGCATGATTCACTCTCCTGAGGAGTTGATGCAATGGATATAGTCTTGATACTGATTGTTGCTGTGCTTGCGATGGCCGCCGGTGCGTTTGTGGTGCACATGCGCAAACACAGGGAAATTGCCGAACTGCGCGAAAAGAATACCGAGCTCAAGACCTTGCTTGATTCGGAAAAACGCAGTGCTGAAGAAAAGCTGAAAGCTGTTGAGCAGGCGCGCCAGCAGTTGAGTGATACCTTTGCCGCTCTCTCGAGTCAGGCACTTAAACACAATAATGAAGAATTTTTAAAACTGGCACAGGAAAACCTGAAACAGTTTCATATCAAATCGCAAGGCGATCTCGAACAAAAAGAAAAGGCGATTGAGCATCTGGTAAAACCGATTCGTGAAGCACTCACCAAGACCGAAGAACAGTTACAGAAAATGGAAAACGAACGCCGCGAGGCACATGGTTCGTTGAGTAAACAACTCGAGGGTTTAACGCTGACGCATCAACAGCTGCAGGGTGAAACGCGTAATCTGGTACAGGCGTTACGTCGTCCGGAAGTGCGCGGCCAATGGGGCGAAATGACATTAAAGCGGCTGGCGGAACTGGCCGGCATGGTCGAACATTGTGATTTTGATGAACAGGTGCACACCAAAACCGAAGACGGTAATCTGCGCCCGGACATGATTGTGCGTATGCCGGACCGGCGCGATATTGTGGTGGATGTGAAAACACCGCTCGATGCTTATCTCAATGCGGTCGAAGCCAGTGATGATGCTCAGCGTGTGGAGTTTTTGAAACACCATGCCAAAAAGGTGCGTGAACGTGTGCGCGAGCTGGCAAGCAAGTCTTACTGGAATCAGTTTGCGACCAGTCCGGATTTTGTGGTGTTGTTTATTCCGGGCGATCAGTTTTTGAGTTCCGCACTGGAATATGATCGTGACCTGCTGGAAGACGCATTAAAAGAAAAGATTATTCTGGCAACCCCGACCAGTTTTGTGGCGCTGTTACGTGCCGTTGCGTTTGGCTGGAAACAGGAATCACTGGCCGAGAATGCTGAAGTGATTCGTAAGCTGGGTGAAGAGCTTTATGGCCGCATTGCCACCTTTGGTGATTATCTTGGCAAGGTCGGCAGTAGTCTGAACAAGAGTGTCAGTCATTTTAACAGCGCGATTTCTTCTTTTGAGTCGCGTGTTCTTCCCGGTGCGCGCAAGTTTGCCGAGCTGGGTATTTCAAGCAAGAAGGACATCAAGGATGCAGAGCAGGTTGATGTGATTGCCAAACAAATCACTACTACCGAAGATGTCGATATCACTCACTGAATCCTACCAATATTGTGGTGAACGCGTAAGCAATCATTACGAAAACTTTCCGGTTGCTTCCCTGCTGTTACCGAAACATTTAAGACCGCCTGTAAGTGTTGTCTATGCATTTGCACGCGTTGCCGATGACTTTGCTGACGAAGGTGATCTGAGTGATCAGGAACGACTGGTTGCCCTGACGGAACACCGCCATAAACTGCAGGCGTGTGCGCGCGGTGAACGAGTTAATGATCCTGTGTTTGTTGCGCTCGGAGATGTCATCAAGCAATGGAATTTGCCGGTGATTTTGTTTGATGATTTGATTACCGCATTTGAAATGGATGTCACCAAGAAACGTTTTGCCAATCATGGCGAAGTGTTGCATTACTGTCGTTATTCCGCCAATCCGGTCGGGCGTTTATTATTGCATTTGTTTAATGAAGTCAGCCCCGACAATCTCAAGCTGTCGGATCGTATTTGCAGTGCCTTGCAAATCATTAATTTCCTGCAGGACATCCAGCAGGATTTTGTCGAGAACAATCGTATTTATTTGCCGCTGGTCGACATGGCACGTTTTAGTGTGACTGAACAACACCTTGCCAACCGCATCAGTGATGACAAGATGCGCGCCTTTATCCAGTCTGAAATAAAACGCACACGTGATTTGATGTTGTCCGGACAGCCGCTGGGCAATCGCCTGAAAGGCCGTGTCGGTATCGAGATTCGCGCCGTAGTGCAAGGCGGTTTGCGTATACTGGATAAGCTGGAAAACCAGAAAGAGGATGTCTTCAGCCGCCCGCGTCTCGGGAAAATTGACTGGATAATAGTGATGTTAAGGGCATTGTTTTAATCAAATGATGTTAATATTGATAACCGTTTTTATATATCCTTCGACTGCTTCGCGCTCAGGACGAACGGGAAAGACATTAAACTACTCATGGTGAACTTGACGGGCTGCATATTAAACCGTTCGTGGTGAACTTGACGGGCTGCATATTAAACCGTTCGTGGTGAGCTTGTCGAACCATGAACTCAATAAACATATAACCATTTAAACATGACACCTGATCAATATTGCAAGGACAAGGTTGCCAGAAGCGGTACCAGCTTTTATTACAGTTTCCTGTTTTTACCGCCGGAAAAGAATCATGCGATCATGGCACTGTATGCGTTTTGTCGTGAAGTCGATGATGTGGTGGATGAATGCCGTGAACCGGCACTGGCGCAAATCAAACTGCAATGGTGGCGCGAGGAGATCGACAAGGCCTTTAACGGCATACCGCAACATCCTGTCACCCGTGCTCTGGAAAAATATATCAAGGCCTTTAATCTGCAGCAGGAATATTTTCTTGAGATCATTGATGGCATGGAAATGGATTTATTCCAGACGCGCTACCCTTCTTTCAATGAATTGAATCTGTATTGTTATCGTGCGGCATCGGCGGTTGGTTTGCTGGCGGCAGAAATTTTTGGTTATCAGCATCGTGATACATTGAAGTATGCCCACAATTTAGGACTGGCCTTACAGCTCACGAATATCTTGCGTGATGTCACAGAGGATGCCAGCCGTGGTCGCATTTATATTCCGCAGGATGAGCTGGCGCAGTTTGGTGTTGATGAAAAGGATATCCTGCTCGGCAAGATGTCGGACAACATGCGCAAGCTGTTTGAACATCAGGCCAATCGCGCGGAAAGTTATTATAATCAGGCATGGGATAAGTTAACGGATGAAGACCGTTATCCACAGTTGAGCGGCATTATTATGGGCGAGATTTATCATGCCATTTTGGGTAAAATGCAGAAAAATAATTTTGAAGTGATTAATAAACGGACAGGACTAAGCCCTGTTAAAAAACTCTGGATCGCATGGACGACGGTATTGCGGGAAAAGAGACGACATAAAGAATTGAAAAACATCTCTCAATGAAAAAACTTACATTATTCCGCTCAGGCCAGAGGCACGTGCCGGAATCCCCTCATGCACACATTATGAATAGTAATGAACACTAAACCACATGTTGTTATTGCCGGTGGCGGCTGGAGTGGTCTGGCGGCAGCGGTTGAGCTCGCACAACATGATTACAAGGTGACTCTGCTCGAGTCGGCCAAACAACTCGGTGGACGTGCGCGACGTGTGTTATTCAATGACATGCGGGTTGATAACGGTTTGCACATCGGTGTGGGGGCTTATACTGAATTATTGCATCTGCTGGATGTTGTCGGTGTCGATGTCGACAAGGTGTTTCACCGTATTCCTTTTCAGATGCGTTATACCTCGACCAAAAAAAATCACATGGTGATTCCCCCGTCGAGTTTACCCAAGCCGTTTAATTTGTTGTGGTCATTTATCAAGGCTTCCGGTTTTTCGGTAAGGGAGAAAATTCAGGCCTTGCGTTTTTGCGCGAAACTGGCGCTGGGTAAACTGGATCTGCAAAGTGATATCAGTGTTCAGGCCATGTTGATCAAGAACGGGCAATCAACGCGTTTGATTCATTATTTCTGGGAACCGATTTGTATTGGCGCATTAAATCTTGCGATTCACAAGGCTTCGGCTGAAGTGTTTGTCACGGTAATGCACGACAGCTTTTTACAAACCCGGGATTATTCCGATTTTATTATTCCGATTGCGGATCTGGGCGATATTTTTCCTGACCCGGCGATGGAATACATTGAAAACAATGGCGGCAGTGTTCGTATGGGCAGTCGTGTTACCGGACTGGAACTGGACGGTGAATTTGTTAAAGGTGTTTATGTGGGTAATGAATTGATTAAAGCCGATGAAGTTATTCTTGCCCTGCCCCATATTATCAGCCGTCGCCTGTTAACCCGGCATGAAATTTTTAATTCTGTTTCCGAACAACTGGCCTACATGGGGCAACAACCCATTACCACGATTTATCTGAAATACCCGGATAGCGTCACTACCGGCACTGCGATGCTGGGCATGCATGACACGTTGGGACAATGGGTGTTTGATCGCAGTCTGAATGGTCAACCGGGTGTGATGGCGGTGGTGATCAGTGCCGATGGTCCGCACATGAAAATGGATAATGAAAAACTGATTGCACACATTGCGGATGAACTTAAGCAATTGTTCCCGCAGTGGCCGGAACATGAGGAAGCCATTGTGATCAAGGAAAAGCGTGCCACTTTTTATTGTGGTGTGGCCTCGAACGAGGTGCGCCCTGATGTGGAAACACCGGTTGAAAATTGCTGGCTTGCAGGCGATTATACCGCTACCGGTTATCCCGCCACACTGGAAGGTGCAGTACGCAGTGGTGTTGCCTGTGCCAGACATATCATCAGTAACCAAATGAAAGAAGAACTGACAGAAAATGAATAATTACCAGCCTGCAAATGATTTGTTAAAAGGAAAAGTGATTCTGGTTTCCGGCGCTGATACCGATATTGGTTGTTCTGCTGCCAAAATTTATGCCAAACATGGCGCTACGGTGATCCTGCTTGGTGGTCATGTGAAGGAACTGGAAAATACCTATGATGCCATTGAACAGGCAGGTGGACCCGAGGCGGCCATTTTTCCATTACAACCGGCTGAGGCAACACCGGAAAAATATGCCGAGCTGAGTAACATTGTTGAAAAGGAATTTGGTCAACTTGATGGCCTGTTACATGCCAATCACCGACTTGGTGAACTGACCACGATTGATCACTTTGATCCGGAAGAATGGGCGCGCGTGTTGCATGTGAATCTGAATGTGACTTTTTTATTAACGCAGGCCTGTTTGCCCTTACTCAGAAAAGCCGACAATGCGGCTATTATTTTTTCAACTGACAAGGTCGGGCAACAGGGTAAAGCCTATTGGGGTGCCTATGGTGTTTCCATGGCCGGTCTGGAAAACCTGATGCAAACACTGGCCGATGAACTCGAAGCCAACACTAAAATACGCGTTAACAGCATCGACCCCGGTGCGATTCAAAGTGCATTAAGACGCAGTGCCTATCCGGGAGAAGATATCAGAAAACTACCCAAACCGGATGATGTCATCATGCCATATCTTTACCTGATGGGTGACGACAGCGCCGATGTTTCGGGTCAGCATATCAAGGCGCAGGAAGAATAATTATTCCGGCCTGTTTCTGTAGCGCCAATAAACAAATATATAGGTCACAGTTGCTATTAACAGCAACACGGTCATCTTGAACCACACATCGCTGGTAACACTGACAGGCACCAATCCAATAAGCACATTGGAAAACACATAAAAATGAAGACTTAATATGCCGATGCACAGCACATATTTTGATGATAAATATTTTTTAACCCGCTCATACAGCAAAACATATCTTGCTATAAACACAAGCAATGCGGGAGAGAACATCTCAATAAATGTAATATTCTGTTTATCTGTTGCCAGTTTGTTATATGTATAGGAATTATCGAGCAACAGATAATGCATTGCCAGAATCAAAATGCATATCACAGCCAGTTTTTCCAGTGACACCTTATGAATAATATTGGTCTCATAAAAAGCAAAATAATAACCTGAAAGATATACAGCCAATGCCGGCATTAATGGATAAAGAAATTCTTTTCTGTCGAAAAGCAGTTTTTTAACCAATAAGGAAGAAACCCATTCCTGATTATATAAATAAACCAGCGCTATTATGACAAGAAAAAATACAAGGAGACTCTTCTCATATCTTGTTGCTATAAAAAGAATGACTGGTGTAATAATGAATAAAAGAGAAAATGTGAAAAGTATTTTTGTAAAAAACCTGTGGTTAAAAATAAACCCTTCTGCATTATCAGGTATATTTGTTCCGGTAGAGATATGCATGAACAATACAAAGGCAATATATATTATTAATATACTCACACCTTTAAATACCAGTCTTTTTGCCACTTCCCCGTTTTTTTGCAGGAACTTTTTATAATATATTTTTCGGGCCATATAACCCGCAGTGAAAAAGAAAAAACCGCCCACTGTAAGCAATTTCATCTGCATAAACCAGAATGGAGTTATAATTGTTTCAATATTGAAGTTGGTATGAAAATGCAGAAACAGGGCGCTCAATATTATCATTGCCCTTAAAAGATCAAATTCGACATCCCTTTCTTTTGCCTGCATGTCTTCTGTTATTTCATAATATCAACATGAATACCCAGTGCTTCCAGATTGGTCGCACGTTCTGAAATAAACCGCTGGAAACTCGACTGCACGACATAGGCGCGTGATGCCACGTAATCCATTGCCGATTGCATATGGAATGCCTTTAGATACGCTTCTGTTCTGAAGACTTCATTTCCTTCTGCATCAAAAAACACGATCGAAGGTGCATTGGTGATATTCAGTTTCTTTGCCCATTCCGCCATGGTGATTTCTGCTCCATCGGCGGCAATGATTTTTTCGTCTGACCACATATCCAGTACCGCAACATCAAAGCGTTCGAGTTGCTCAATGCTTTCCTTACGCTTCAGGATGTCCATGTGCAATTCGTCACAATCCTTGCATTGCTTTTGTTCAAACATGACCATGAGCGGTTTTTTACCTAAACGGAAAAGTGACTGTAGGCGATACGGTGATTGCAGGTAGAACAGTTCCTGATGAATTTTGCCGGAAGCCGGTACCGGTGACACGCTGGCATAAAAATCACGGAATGACATTTCCTTTTCTTTTTTCCCGGCAATGTAATCCAGCACTGCTTCAAATTTGTGTGGTTCATAATAACCATTCACACGCCCCACTATTTTTCCCTCTTCATCAAGGAACAGTAGAGTCGGAGTAAACATGACTTGCATGTGTTCGGCAAATTTACTCTGGCTGTATTTCTTGCCATCAGTCCAGGTGATATCAACATTGCCCCACATGTTGATGGCAATGAAATCGAAATGCTGTTGGGTCTTTTCAGCCAGGCGACGTTGACCCAGATTTTCCTGAATCAGTTTCTTGCAGTACGGACACCCGTCCTGATAGAAATATAAAATAACCCGCTTACCGGCCTCAGCTGCCTCGGCGACATCTTCTTTTAGATCATAAAAAGTGACCTTGAACCACTCCGGGTGATCAATAGCACCAGGATGATCAAAGCTGACTGGTTGTTCGCTGGCTTTGGGTGTCTCTGTTACCTTCTCTTCTGCCTGTGAGGTCAATGGCAGGCTACCTGCCAATAAAAACCACAGTAAATACAATAAATTAAATTTCCGCATTTCCGATGTCTCTAACAAGTTATACGTTGAATACGTCTAAATATAGACGTCAAACTGAAGCCTGCGGCAAGCTTTGTCCGCCTGTTTGATGTCAATTTTCGTCAAATATTTGACTTAAATAGGGGCTTGACTATTAATATGGATGTATCATACTGATTTTACGAATATTCCCATATCTAGCCTTATTGGCACGGTTCTAGCATAGGATATTTCGGGTTTATTTAATTAAGGGGGATGCGTTCCATGTCCAGAACGCTAGCGACACAAATCGAAGACAGCAACTACTTTATTGCGGGTTATGACGCTCGTAATCGTGCTGTGCACAAACTGGAAAGTGACAAACCGGAATCCGAGATTCGTCATCAGATTCTGGATCAGGCACTGCAAATTGCCAGTA
>Ga0224506_10000267_pt1 | contig 49291 bp, 49 predicted proteins | sample SF_Jan12_sed_USG_2_FD_169108 | JGI IMG/M metagenome (GOLD analysis project Ga0224506, IMG submission 169108) | Sediment microbial communities from San Francisco Bay, California, United States - SF_Jan12_sed_USGS_8_1 | ecosystem: Environmental > Aquatic > Marine > Sediment | place: USA... | reverse complement strand
CAACGCATAGAAAACATTCGCTGATGAATCAGCTCCTACATGGTTCAATTGAAGCCTTACCCGATCCCTTTCAACACAGCCATAATGGGTAAGAGTCTGCTTTAGCTGACGATTCTTTTGAACGTTAGTGAAACACTAAACAGCCGGATCGAAATGCAACGTTGACTTGGTTAGGCGACCCAATAATTAAAGCACCCCATTTATGAACGCCCATAAATAATGCATCCCCATACATTTCTCTACTATACTGACCTGATATTTTACCCTGGGTAGGAAAGCCAAATAATGCTAACATTTAGTCAAGTTATGCAAACTCCTGTCGGACCATTGGTAATCACTGCAAATGAAAGCGCCATTACAGCCATAAGCTTTAAGAATAAAGGTGACAACGTTCCTAACGACCTGACTCACGCATGTCAGAGTCAGTTGGAACAGTACTTTACCGGCCAGAGAAAGCAGTTTTCATTGCCGATACAGCCTGAAGGAACCAGTTTTCAGCATTTAGTATGGAGCCAGCTTCAGGAGATACCATGGGGCCACACCCGTACTTACGGTGATATTGCAGAACAAATAGGAAATCCCAAAGCAAGCAGAGCTGTTGGCATGGCTAATAATAGGAACCCTATTCCTATAATAATTCCATGCCATCGTATTATTGGAAAAAACGGTGACCTCATCGGCTATTCAGCGGGCCTTGAAATAAAAACCCAATTACTTATGCTCGAGTGTCAAATACTACCTTTAGATTTTGGAGACAGCCATTAATGGCAGCAACACATAAATTCTTTGCGCTTTTAGGCAGGCTTAATTTAATTAAGCGCTGGGGACTCATGAGAAACACGACAGAAGAAAATGTCATGGAACATAGCTGGCAGGTAGCGACGATTGCACATTGTCTGGCTTTAGTTGGCAAGCAGGTGTTTCATCGAAATTGGAATCCGGAAAAAATCGCAACAGCAGCGCTTTACCATGATTGCAGCGAAATTATCACAGGTGATCTACCCACTCCCATCAAATACCATTCAGACACCATATCCAAAGCCTACAAAGAAATAGAACAAGAAGCTGAACATCACTTATTAAACCAACTCCCTGACACCCTGCAGTCTGATTATCGGGAGTTTCTTATTCACCAGCATCTTGATGAAGACAGTGTGTTTGTCATTAAAGCGGCCGACCTGATTTCGGCCTACCTTAAGTGCCAGTTTGAAGTGGATGCCGGTAACCAGGAATTCAAAAGTGCAAAATTAGAAATTGAAAAAAAGATCAGGGCTTTAAACTGTAATGAAATCGACTATTTCATGAAAAATTTTATCGAAAGCTACCAACTTACACTTGATGAATTGCTCACTCAACACGCTCATTAGCTCCTGAATCCGATTTGTCGCGAGAAATCCGATTGGCTTTAGGCTATCATAGTCTAAAACCAACATTCAGGAATTTTCATGCCACAAATCGGACAGTTTAACTCACTACCCATTTCTAAATTCGTCGATTTTGGTGCTTATCTTGATGGTGGAGAGCTGGGTACCATTTTACTGCCCAAAAGATACCTGCCCAATGAGCCAGAGCCTGGACAATTTTTAGACGTGTTTCTATATTTTGATTCTGAAAGCCGGTTGATTGCAACAACCCTTAAGCCACGAGCAGTTATAGGTCAGTGCGCTAGCATGAAGGTTGAAGATGTTAATCGTATTGGAGCCTTTGTAGACTGGGGCCTTCCGAAACAATTACTGGTACCCTTTGGTCAGCAACGCCGAAAAATGGAAGTCGGCGAATACCATGTTGTTTATGTTTATCAGGACGAATATTCCGAATTAATTGCTGGCTCATCAAAACTCAGTAATTTTTTAAACGAATTTAACACCGACTTTGTACCCAATCAGAGTGTAGATCTATTGATCAGCAATAGAACGGATCTCGGCTATAAAGCCGTGATTAATGACACGCATTTGGGAATGATCTTTGAAACCGAGATATTACAACCCTTAAAAGTAGGTCAAAAATTAAAGGGATATATTAAGGCAATCAGAGAAGACGGCAAGCTGGATTTAAGCCTACAACTTCAAGGCCAATCAGCGCGCGACGATATTGCAGAGAAAATTCTTGCCTATATGGAGCGACATCAGGGTCGTTGTATCTATACTGATAAATCTTCTCCAGAGGACATCTATCAAAATTTCCAAACCAGCAAAGGTAATTTCAAAAAGGCCATTGGCGGTTTATTAAAAAGAAAAGAAGCATCTTACATAGACGGTGTTTTAATGCGTAACAAAGACTGATTAAACAATCTGTGACCTGAAGAATGCTGCTTGGGTCTAATAATTTCTTAGGCCCAAAAAATTAAATATTAACCAGCATTGCCAAAACCCAACCAGTGCTGGTTAATGAACTATTAGATGATGCGAGCAGGATCATCTAAAGATATAAATTATTGATCATTAAATTTTAAGGAAGCTTTATGAGTGAACGTCCGAGTTCTCTAAACAAAGAACAACTAATTGAATGTGGCCACGGCAGAATGTTTGGTGAGGGCAACGCAACCTTACCAGTTGATAATATGTTAATGCTTGATCGTATAAATCTCATTTCAAGTGAGGGAGGTGCCTACGGCAAAGGACAGATAATAGCTGAGCTGGATATTACTCCAGACCTTTGGTTTTTTGACTGCCATTTTAAAGGTGATCCGGTTATGCCAGGCTGCTTAGGTCTTGATGCTATGTGGCAACTTGTCGGCTTCTATCTTGGTTGGAGTGGGCATCCTGGTCGTGGTCGCGCACTGGGATCCGGAGAAGTTAAGTTCTTTGGACAGGTATTACCAACTAATAAAAAAGTAACCTATAGAATTGATATAAAACGACTTATTGCCCGCAAATTAGTAATGGGCATGGCTGATGCTACTATGGAAGTAGACGGCAAAGAAATTTACTCTGCTAAAGATTTAAAAGTAGGTCTATTTACTCCAGATCAGATGGATTTTTAATATGAAAAGAGTCGTAGTTACTGGTCTAGGCATTGTCTCGTGCCTGGGCAACAACAAAGAAGAAGTTTCAAATAGCTTGAAATCCGGTAAATCCGGTATCACTGTCAGTGAAACTTATAAAGAATTGGGGATGCGCTCCCACCTTCGGGGCCGTCCGGATATTGATATTAGCGAGCACATTGATCGAAAATCATTACGATTTATGGGTGATGCGGCTGCATACGCCTATATTTCAATGCAACAGGCTATTGAAGATGCTGGTTTACCAGAAGATATGGTCAGTAATGACCGTACTGGCATCATCGCCGGTTCTGGCGGTGCGTCCTCTGCAAATCAGACTGAAGCAGCTGATATTTTACGTGAGAAAGGACTTAAACGCGTCGGTCCTTATCGCGTTACCCAAACTATGGGGTCAACGGTATCTGCTTGTCTGGCTACACCATTTAAAATTCGTGGTGCCAACTATTCTATTTCATCGGCCTGCGCCACCAGTGCACACTGTATTGGTAATGCTGCAGAGCTGATCCAACTCGGCAAGCAGGATATTGTTTTTGCAGGTGGTGGTGAAGAAGAACACTGGACACTCTCATCCTTGTTTGATGCCATGGGTGCACTGTCAACAAAATACAACGACCAGCCAGAAAAAGCTTCGCGTGCCTATGATGCAGATCGAGATGGTTTTGTAATCGCTGGCGGCGGCGGCATGTTAGTGCTTGAAGAATACGAACACGCTAAAGCTCGTGGCGCCAAGATCTATGCAGAACTTGTTGGCTATGGCGCTACTTCAGATGGCTATAACATGGTCGCACCAAGTGGCGAAGGTGCTACACGCTGTATTAAACAAGCTATGGCGACGGTTACCGGTGATATTGATTACATTAATGCACACGGTACCAGCACCCCAGCCGGTGACATCACAGAATTGAAGGCAGTCATGAATGCTTTTGATAACAAGATGCCTCCCATGGGATCTACTAAAAGCCTTTCTGGACACTCTCTGGGTGCTGCTGGCGTACAAGAAGCGATCTATTCCCTGATCATGCAGGAAGAGAACTTTATTGCAGCATCAGCCAACGTAGACAATCTTGACCCTGATGCAGCCGGTGCGAATGTTGTAACCAAACGTATAGACAATACTCAGCTTAAGCGAATAATGAGTAACAGTTTTGGCTTTGGCGGAACAAACTGCACACTGGTGTTCCAATCAATGGAAGAGTAATGTCCATTTGAATAATTTCAAATATACCAGAAGCCGGCTTTATATATGCCGGCTTTTTTTTGAGAACAAGGAAATAATATGATCAAACAAACATCTCTTTTAAGGTTGTGGGTACCTGTAATAATTCTAGCGACTCTTGCTGCTATTATTGCCCTTTCTGGCTCAAACAAATCACTTTTTCTAAGCCTGAATAAACTGTCTGAAGGGGCTCCCGTAATGTTTTGGGCCACAGCAACTTTATTAGCAGATGCTGCTACAGGTTTTGCTTTAATGACTCTGGCACTGAGAAAACACAGCAAACTCATCTACTGGGCGATAATGGGTGGCATACTATGCGCCGTAGTCATACGAATCATTAAAGTCGGTGCTAATCTCCCTCGCCCTGCCGGTATATTATCTATTGATGATTTTCAGGTTATAGGAAAAGCCATAACCAGTAAATCATTTCCATCTGGTCATACAGCTACCGCCTTTTTTGTTGCTGCTATAGTCACCGGATTTCATCAAAGTCGATGGTTATTAATTGGCTCTCTTTTAGTTGCATCTATACTCGCATTTTCAAGAATTGCGGTAGGAGTCCATTGGCCAATAGATGTCTGCATTGGCGCAATAATCGGCTGGAGCATTGGAATACTTACGGTTAGGTTTGCACAGAATTCAAAGGCACTTTCACAAAAGCAACATTGGTTTGCAATTGCCATATGCCTGACTGGATCTGTTATATTCTTATCGATGGATTTTCATCTGCCTGATATAGATGTCATTCAATATTCGATTGGAATTATTTGTCTTATAACGGGGCTGACAACAGCATATCTAGAATTCAGACAACCTCGAGATGCTGTTTAGACCAGAGCTTTAAATAACGATTATTTTTCTCCAACAGTCAATAAGTTAAAAAACATTGGCTGTTTATTCTCAATGAAGTTCAGGATGCTGCATTTTATAGATCCTGAGCGCCTTACGTGCCTTTTCAACATCAATATAAAGTTTAGACCGGGTCACACTATCACCTTCACCCGTTGGGTTTTGCTTAACAAATTCTTTTTTCTTTATTTCTGCGTCTTCAATCGCTTGTTCAAGCCTTTCTAGTTCATCCATTACAACGTCTCCTTTAAGCCAAACAATCTCAATATTTCAGCTAGTACACAAGAAAGTAAGTACAATTCAATATCATCTATTTTCAATTTAACTATGCTTACCTACACAAGTTTAAAAGTGGCACAAAAAGTTTCCAAATACCAATATTTTTACCAATTAATCACAATAAAGACGCCTAAGTCGCTGATTTATCTCATCTAAAAATTATTCAAAAAGTATGCTGGATAATTCCATCCTCTTTGCATAGAATGCGCGGCCTTTTTACAAGAACCGTTCGAGGAAAATCATGCAACTGCAAAGCGTTAACGAACAAGTAACGTCTGAAAATCTCTGCCTGGCATCAAGCCTGATACTAAATGAACGGCCCATGCCTATTCGCTTTTTTTATAGAGAAACACCCCAGCATGCGAATGATACCGGGTTTAGATTTTATAGTGGGATGGAATCGGATGATTTTCTGCAAACAGAAGATGCGGCTTTAGTAGCACCACTCGATTGTATGGTTCGATTAGATGCAAGTATTAAGAAATTTCTGGAAAGTTCAATCATTGGAAGTGTTTGGGAAAGGTTACCAGGAAACAATGATTGGATCCCGGTCACTGATTACTGCATTCCGGAATAGCCAGATAATAAGATGAAGAGTGCTTCATAATTGAATACACTCTTCTATAGATGATTAGGCTCCCAAATAGGCTTTTTTCACATCCTCATTTACCAACAACGCTTCACCTGTATCAGATAATACAATACGTCCATTTTCTAAAACATAGCCCCTATCAGCCAGCTTGAGTGCCTGATTGGCATTTTGTTCGACCAAAAATATCGTCATTCCCTGAGCTCTTAATTGCTCAACAACTTCAAAAATCTGTTGAATAACAATAGGTGCCAACCCAAGAGAAGGTTCGTCTAACAACAATAGTTGTGGACGACTCATCAAGGCACGTCCAATTGACAGCATCTGTTGCTCTCCGCCAGACATAGTGCCACCACGTTGGTTTAAACGTTCTTTTAGTCGTGGAAACAATCGAAAGATATACTCCAGAGCGTCAGCTTTCTCTTCCTCAGTTGAGAAAAACCCACCCATAGCCAGGTTCTCTTCAACTGTCATCCTAGAAAAGATCCTTCGTCCTTCTGGGACAATAGCAATGCCTTTTCGCATAATTACTGAAGTTGGCAGTTCAGTTATATCTTCATCTCCATACCACAGCTTACCCGTGGTTGGCTTTGGACTACCACAGAGGGTCATCAGCAATGTTGTTTTACCGGCACCATTAGCACCAATAAGTGAAACGATCTCACCCTCTTTCACTTCAAAACTGACATTATCAAGAGCTTGGATTTTGCCATAGTGAGTCGATATATTTTCAAACCGTAGCATACTCATATTACTCCTCACCGAGATAGGCTTTAATAACTTCGGGGTTATTCTGAATTTCAGCAGGAGTTCCATGAGCCAGAGGCATCCCCTGGTTTACGACATAGATTCGATCAGAAATATCCATGACCAATTTCATATCATGCTCAATTAGCAAAACCGTCATATCAAAGTCAGATCTTAGATCTGAGATAAGTTGATTCAATTCAGCGGTCTCTGTAGGATTAAGGCCTGCTGCTGGTTCATCTAACATAATTAACTTAGGCTGAGTCACCATACAACGGGCAATTTCCAAACGACGCTGCTGCCCATAAGCAAGGTTACCCGCCTCTCGATCTGAAAATTCAGTCAAATTTACTTTATCTAACCAAAACTTCGCCTGGGCTAACGCTTTCTTCTCAGCGTCTCGGTATGATTTTGTTTTAAACAAACCTGATAAAAAATTAGTATTCAGATGTCGGTGTTGAGCGACCAATAAATTTTCAACTACTGACATCTCTTTAAACAAACGTACGTGCTGAAAGGTTCTTACCATACCTTTTCGGCTAATAAGATGACCTGGCACACCTTGAATTTCACCATCCTCAAACTTAATCACACCACCGGTCGGTTCATAAAACCCGGTTAAGCAATTAAATACCGTTGTCTTACCTGCTCCATTTGGGCCAATAACAGAGACGATTTCATTTTTATTGACATGTAAATTGACGCCATTAACCGCCATTAACCCACCAAACTGCATCTTCAGGTCTACTGCTTCTAACAAATAACTCATGCTTTTGACTCCCCATTCAGATCAATAGTCGGACGTTTCGTCTGAATGAATCCCTGTGGTCTCCAAATCATCATAAGCACCATCAGAGCACCAAACACAAGCATTCGGTAGTCATTAAACTCTCGAGCCATTTCCGGTAATGCCGTTAACACTATGGCAGCAAGGATCACGCCTAACTGGGACCCCATACCACCCAGCACAACAATGGCAAGAATAATCGCTGATTCAAAGAATATAAAAGATTCCGGACTAATAGAGCCCTGGTACGCTGCAAAAAATGCACCGGCAAAACCTGCGGTTGATGCGCCGATGGTAAAGGCAGATAATTTAATTGCTGTGCGATTTAACCCCAGAGAACGGCATGCAATCTCATCTTCTCTTAATGCTTCCCAAGCACGGCCGATAGGCATACGCTGAAGCCTGTTGATGACAAACAAACAGAAAAATACCATTATTAACGCAAGAAAATAAATCACCATCATCATATACATGCGGTCATAATCAAACCCGAAAAAGTCATATATCGTTTGACCATTTTCTTTATCAATCTTCAACCGCTTGGTAATTTCAAGGCCAAACAGTGTCGGTTTATCAATACCATTAAGCCCATTAGGGCCACCGGTTATTGAAGACAGGTTATTTAGCAAAATTCTAATAATTTCGCCAAAACCTAATGTCACAATGGCCAGGTAGTCACCGCGTAGCCGTAATACAGGGAAACCCAGTAAAAAACCTGCGGTAGCAGCAGCAAATACAGAGATGGGCAGAGCCACCCAGAAACCTATGTCAAAATAAAAATTTAACATTCCATAACAATAGGCGCCTACGGCGTAGAAACCCACATAGCCTAAATCCAAAAGGCCAGCCAAGCCAACAACGACATTCAATCCAAGCCCAAGCATGACATAGATTAATACCTTGATTGAGATATCCAGACTGGTACTACTACCAACTAACAGGGGCCATGCAAATAGAGATATAACTAATATTGCCCAAAACCAATAGCTGGCAAACAGGGTCTTAAATTCCAGGTTTTCAACATTGTTATCTATAACCTTAACCTTCACCACATCTGCTATACGTGTGATTGAGAATTTGAAATATTGAAAAAGAAATATTGCAAACCCGGCAGTTAAAATTAAAGTCAGGTTACTTGAAGGTGCTAATGACACTACAAGCCTCAAATTCTGAGGCGACATATCGACACCCAATAATGGAAATGCCAAAAATATAAATACCAGTGCGGGTATTAACGCACTTAAGAGTCGATTCATCTTCATACTTTTTCCACCTCCGGCTTACCTAACAAGCCATAAGGCCGGAATAACAAAACTAATATCAACAACCCGAATGACACAACATCTTTATATTCTGCTGAAAAATATCCAGCCGCCATAGCCTCCGTCATTCCAAGAACAATGCCACCCAACATCGCACCTGGAATACTGCCTATTCCACCCAACACAGCAGCAGTAAACGCTTTAAGCCCCATAATAAAACCCATATAAGGGCTGACATCGCCGTAATACGTTCCTAGCAATACACCAGCGATTGCGGCCATAGCTGCACCAATGACAAATGTAATGGAGATCACGTTATTGGTATTAATCCCAAGTAGTGAAGTCATGACCTTATCTTCGGAGGTAGCACGGCTTGCGCGACCCAACTTAGTTTTGGTCACAAACAGAGTCAATCCAATCATGGCCAGAACAGTGACAAACCAAATTACAGCCTGCATATAACTTAGTGATGCTTCGAATCCGCCAGGAGACATCATACTCCAACTCCCCGAGATCAGAGGTTGCATGGAAATATTTCTGGAAGACTGTCCTAATAATATATAATTCTGTAAGAAAATAGACATACCAATTGCTGTGATTAAAGCAATTAGCCGGTTTTGTCCTCTTACAGGACGATAAGCAACACGCTCTATCGAAAATCCGTAAACACTTGAAATAATAATACTGACGAGCATTGCTCCAGCCAATAGTATTAAGCTGGAATCTATACCCAGCATGGTCATTCCACCAATTACCAAAAACCCTATATAGGCACTCATCATATAAACTTCGCCGTGAGCAAAGTTAATCATGCCGATAATTCCATATACCATGGTGTAGCCAATCGCGATAAGTGCATAAGCACTACCAACGGTGAGTCCATTAAACATGTGATCTAAAAATAGATAGGCTTGTTCGATCATTCGAAATCAACCTTAGTTGTAAAGGGTTATAACACATATAAAAAATCCGGGGAGCATTAAACCACCCGGATTTTTATAAGAACTAAAATGAAATTTATTCTACTAAACTAAATGAACCATCTTTCTTCCAACGGTAAGCAGCGAATGTATTTTCCCCACCTTTAATATCACCTTTAGCATCCCACTCAATATTACCTACTGCAGTTTCGTAAGTACCAGTTCGTAGCGCCTTGATAATATCTTCACCGTCAAAATTGCCAGCAGCTTCAATAGCCTCTGCCAATGCCATAGTAGCAGCATAAGTCGGTAGCACGAATGTGTCACTTGCATTGACACCAGCAGCTTTGAATTCAGCAACTAATGCAGCGTTACGTGGATCACCATCAAATGCTTTAGGCTGTGTAGCAATTAAACCATCAGCAGCAGGACCTGCTCCTTCAACAACCTTAGAATTTGAAACTCCATCGCCACCAAAGAACTGTCCCTTGAAGCCGCTATCACGACCCTGACGCATAATCTTCGCCATTTCAGGATCATAACCACCGAAGAACATAGCGTCAATTTTGTTAGATTTAAGCTTAGTGATCAACGGAGAGTAATCTGCTTCGTTTGGAGTAATGGCTTCAAACAGAACAACATTGACACCCTGAGAATCCAGGTTCATCTTAACCTGAGCGGCCAAACCTTCGCCATAAGCCGACTTGTCATGAATAACAGCAACTCGCTTAGGGTTGAAACTTGCTATAACACTTGCAGCAAAGGGTCCTTGCTGATCATCGCGACCTACGGTACGGAACAAGAACTCATAACCACGCTCTGTGATTTCCGGATTCGTAGAAGCAGGTGTAATCATGACAACACCTTCATCTTCATAAATATCTGAAGCAGGAAGAGTTGATGACGAACATAGATGCCCGATAACAAACATAACACCGTCATTAACAGCTTGGTTAGCAACAGATGTAGCCTGTTTAGGTTCGCACGCATCATCGTACTGAACAATTTCAACAGTTTCGCCATTAAGGCCGCCTTTAGCATTTAAATGCTTAGCTGCCATCTTGATACCGTCAATCTGCATCTGACCAAACTGCGCTAATGGGCCACTAAATGGTCCAGCAACACCAATTTTCACATCAGCCTGCACAGAAATAGCAGAGCCTAGTAGTGCTGAAGCAGCCGCTAAACCTAGAACTTTTTTTGATAGTTTGATTTTCATTAATTTGACTCTCATGTTTTTTTGTTAGTACCGATTTTAGAAAATTTATTCTTATACACCGGATTGAGATGAATGTTCTATTTTTTTCCCTATAAAAACAAGGCTAAAGCCCACAAAAACTGCAATTTGAAGCAAGTTATATAGTTAATATTCAGTTAATTGCATCACAACCTGATCATTCCTGCATTTAATGAGTCATTTATGTTTTCACTTCATAAAAACCTGATGATTTAAAAAATATTGTATCTGTTGAAAAACACGCTGTGAATTCAACGTCAAAGTCGGATTCTTTTGACGATTAACTCTTTGAGTTTCTGGTGGTGTTAAAGATAACATCGACAGCGTTTTGGCACTTCTGTCTTGAAACAAAAAGCTAAACCTTGGATCTGGTTTTATTGAAGTAGTAATTATGCCGACATCTGAACGGATAGGTGATAATTGATTGCTTAAAATTTTACTATTTGTCGACAGGTTAATAGCAGCGGGTCCTTTTATTTTTTTAAACCAACGGTAACGACCAAACTGATCAGCATGGTTAATTCCATTCATCGGAGGGTCGAGCATGATAACCGCACCCTCGCCGGGTAAACTAATATGCTGTAAATAGTATCGGGCAATTAATCCCCCGACACCAAGAGTTAAAACGTGAACCTTGCTATAACCAGATTGCTGTGTTTTAGCAATTGCATTAGCCAGATAACCTGATTGCACTTCAAGGCTGTGATGCACTGAGGAATAATGTTGACTACAGACAGCATAACCCTCTTCGAATAATTTCTGCCCCAGTTGTTCCATAGTGGATCCTTTGTGATCCAGGCCATGCAACAGAATAACAACTTCTTTGCTCTTGAAATCTTGGTCTTTATCCAAGATGTCACAAATTGACGCCATTGGGGGCACCCAAAATTCTGGATCTACCCGGATATCATTTAGATTAATACGCCAGTCAAGATGTGGCCCAGTAGAGCGTCCAGTACTCCCAACATGACCAACAATAGCCCCTTGCCTAACAGGATCGCCGGTAGAAACCAGGATATCATCCATATGCATCAACGTTGAAAGCACACCTATCCCATGGTCAATAATGACCGTATTACCGCTAAAATACAGATCATCCGCCAGGACTACGCGTCCGCTATTTGGCGCAAAAACCGGCGTACCCCTGGCTCTGGCAACATCAACACCAAAGTGTGGATTCTTCTTAACACCATTTAAAATTCTCTGGCTGCCGTAGACTCCGGTTATAGGACCATATACTGGCCAGATAAACGGCTTTTGCCAACTTGTCTGATTGGACTGTAGTTTTCTAATCTCTTTCACCTTTAGATATTCTAAAGCAATTCGCTGTTCAACATCTTTAGGAGGAGAAACCTTGGATGACTGAACGCCATTAATTCTCTGAATGTTATAGGTGCGGGTGCCGATATCAAGTAGTTGGGTACGGGTTGCACCCACTCTGTCTACAAAGGTTATCTCCTGAATCCCTTCATCCTCACGACTAAAGCCAATGACATACAGACCATTTGGTTGAAAAGTCACTTGTTTGTTTTTGAAAATAACTCTCGAGTCTGGATCAGTGAAACCAATGAGATAACCACCCGGTTGGTAAACTCCATATTGGCTTTCATCAACCTTATCAGCCGCCAATGTTATAGAAAACAAAACGACCATAGTCGCGGTTAAAAGTCTGATCCATGACTTATTCATAAAAATTACAGCCCTCTTGACCCATTCATAGTTATCAGTTATTTACAAAAACCTTGATTTCAATCGTCTGATTTAGACTGAAATTATTTTGATGAGCATTATAATGGCTACCGGAAATAGCGCTCTGGTTATATAGCGCTCTTCTGACACACCAATAATGTTACTTCAGTTGTCATAACAGACGATACAAGGATACCTGTAACCCATGCCAAATCCCATATTGGTTCTTAATAGTGGAAGCTCTTCCATTAAGTACTCTCTTTTCATACCTGGTCAAATTGAAGCAATTATATCCGGGCTGGCAGAACGACTCGGTGAGCCCGAGGCCCACCTGAGCATAAGGCATGGAAATACAAACCAAAGCATTCATATCCCCAATGCCGATCACCGGTTTGCTCTTGAAAAACTAACCCTGCTTTTTTCTGATATGGGTATTCATCCAGAAAATTTGACTGCCGTCGGACACAGGGTTGTGCATGGAGGAGAGTATTTTTCAGAATCGATTATTGTTGATGATGATGCATTCAGGAAAATTGACTCATGTAGTCATCTGGCGCCGCTACACAATCCGGCTAACTTACTGGGTATTACAACTATGAAGCTATTGGCACCAAAGGTGCCACAAATTGCCGTCTTTGATACAGCATTTCACCAGTCACTGGACCCACAAGCTTATTTATATGCCCTGCCCTATGAATATTATAAAGACTTCGGTGTACGTCGATATGGTTTTCATGGTACTAGCCACAGGTATGTTGCACAAAAAGCTGCCGAGATTCTTCAGACCAGTTTTGATAAGCTATCTCTCATCAGTATTCACCTGGGTAACGGATGCAGCGCAACGGCCATACGTGATGGAAAGAGTGTTGATACTACCATGGGAATGACACCCCTGGAGGGTTTAGTAATGGGCACTCGGTGTGGCGACCTGGACCCCAGCATCCATCAATTTTTAGGTCATAAATTAAATATATCGATCGATCGAGTTACTGAAATCTTAAATACGTCTTCAGGACTGCTGGGAATATCCGGTATCAGTAACGACATGAGATCCCTTATTGAAGCGTCCGATCAGGGACATAAAAGAGCAAAACTGGCGATTGAAGTATTTTGTTTTAGAATTGCCAGACACGTAGGTGGCCTAGCAACCTCTCTGAATCAGATTGACGGCCTTTTATTCACCGGTGGAATTGGTGAAAATTCGGCAGCAATTAGGCAACGGGTATTAGATAATCTGTCAATACTTGGGTTTGATATTGACCAGAAGGCCAATCTGACGCACGGAAAACAGCATAATCATCTAATATCAACTAAAGAATCAACGCCAGCATTGGTTATTCCAACCAATGAAGAGTGGATGATTGCTTCGGATTGTAGCCAACTGCTGTCATCATAAATTATCGAGGATTTCGATTTGCAACATAGTTTTTTCGTCGCACCTACAGGATCTGGAACCGGTCTGACATCAATTTGTCTTGGACTCGTCAGAGCATTAAACCATAAAGGGATTAAAGTCGCTTTCTGCAAGCCTATCTCTCAGGTAGCAGCTCAGGATACCGGTCCAGAACGCTCAACCCATATGATTAGTCAAATTGTCGGGTTACGCCCAGCAAGCCCCCTTAGTCTTAGTTATGCCCAGCAACAACTGGCATTAGGTAGAGACGACGAGCTTATGGAAGAAATCATCAGTCTTTATCAGTCATCTGCACAGGACGCCGACGTCGTCATCGTCGAAGGACTGGTACCAGTGGCTAATGAAAACTACATTGCCAAACTCAATGTCCTGCTTGCAAAATCACTTAATAGCAGCGTGATATTTGTTGCCTCTAAAAACGAATACTCGAATGCACAGCTGAACGAAAAAATTAAAATGTCGGCCAGCTTATTCGGAGGCATTAACGCACCGAAAGTACTGGGCTGTATTCTCAATAAAGTCGGAGCTCCTCCTGAAAATCTACAACAGGTTTTTAATCTGGACAAAACGGAAGATATTGAAATCAATGAAATGACATTCGAAGATATACGTCGCAAGCTACCCGTGTTCGACAACCCTTCGTTTCGTTGTCTAGGCATTAACCACTGGGATCAGGCCATGGTTTCTCCCAGAACCATCGATATTGCCAACCACCTGGAAGCTGAGGTTCTGGTTGAAGGCGATATGGCCCATCGCCGTGTCACGGGCATTACTCTCGCTGCTCGAACCTTTCCGAATATGTTACACACATTAAAACCCGGCACATTAGTGGTCGTGCCTGGTGACCGTGAGGATATTTTTGTTGCCTCCTGCATGGCAGTCATGAATGGCGTTCCTCTATCTGGCATCTTATTTACCGGCAACTTACGTCCAGATCCTCGCGTCATGGATCTGTGTCAGTCTGCACTAAAGACAGGACTGACATTACTACTCACTGAAACCAATACCTTTATTACAGCCAAGTTTTTAAGTGAAATGAGCAATGAAGTTCCTGCCGATGACAATCAACGCATGGAACACGTCATGGAATCGGTTGCCCAAAACATTGACACAGACTGGTTAATCAAACATTCACTATTGTCATTTGAGGTTCAGTTATCGCCACCCGCATTTCGTCATTTACTGGTCAAACGAGCGAGTAGTTCTATAAAGCGAATTGTATTACCTGAAGGAATGGAACCCAGAACGATTCAGGCTGCCGTTATTTGTCATAATAAGTCTATTGCCCGATGTGTATTACTCGGACATCCAGACGAAGTAAAACGAATTGCCGATAGCCAGGGAATCCAGATACCTGACGACATGGTTATAATGGATCCTGAATTAGTTCGCCCTTCATATATTTCTCCGATGGTCGGCTTACGACAACACAAAGGGCTGACTGCTCCAATGGCAAACTCACAACTTGAAGACAATGTTGTATTAGGCACCATGATGCTGGCTTTAGATGAAGTTGATGGCCTGGTTTCTGGCGCTATTCACACCACAGCAAATACCATTAGGCCAGCATTACAACTCATTAAAACACGTTCAGACGCTTCTCTTGTGTCCTCAGTGTTCTTCATGTTACTTCCAGATCAGGTACTGGTTTATGGCGACTGCGCCGTTAACCCGGACCCTACAGCAGATGAACTTGCAGATATCGCCATTCAGTCAGGTGACTCAGCAATTGCTTTTGGCATTGAGCCAAGAATTGCAATGATCAGTTATTCAACTGGAAAATCCGGCACAGGATCAGATGTTGAAAAAGTCATGCGAGCAACAGAAATTGCCAAAGAAAAGCGACCTGACCTAATCATTGATGGGCCTCTACAGTATGATGCGGCAGCTATTGCCAGCGTTGCCGCTCAGAAAGCGCCTGACAGTCCAGTTGCCGGTAAAGCAAATGTCTTTGTGTTTCCTGATCTAAATACAGGAAACACCACATACAAAGCCGTTCAAAGAAGTGCAAATGTCGTTAGTATTGGTCCCATGTTGCAAGGTCTTTCTAAACCTGTAAACGACCTTAGCCGAGGAGCCCTGGTTGAAGATATCGTTTATACCATTGCCCTTACTGCAATTCAGGCAGAGCAAATTGCTACCAGATAACTATTTATCATTGATATCAGGTCCAAAGGGTTTCAGCCAAACAATCAGTTGGGGCAATAACGTCAGAGCACCGACCAGGGCTACCAACATGGCAATGGATGTGAGAGCGCCAAAGTAGATCGTTGGTTTGAAATTAGACAGGGTCAAAATTGAAAACCCGATAATAATGGTCAAGCTGGTATAAAACATCGCTCTACCAATTGAGTTATGCGACCGCTTCAGTGTTGATACATAGTTGTGGTCATGGGCGAACTCACCTCGAAACCTGACGATATAATGAATGGTGTTATCCACCGCGATACCTATGGTTATCGATGCGATAGTAATGGTCATGATATCCAGTGGTATACGCATCCAACCCATTATACCCAGCACTAGAGTTGCAGCCAGTACATTGGGTGCCATCGCAATTATTGACAGTCGGATTGAACGAAACAGTACAATAAACATTATCAGGATACCTAAGAATACTGCACCCAGAGTACTGGCCTGACTTTTATACAAGCTTTGTAACATATTGTTGTACAACACCATCATACCCGCAAGTTGATAACGGTCTTCGGATACACCTATTGCAGTCTTGAGCTCGTCTTCAATTTCGACCAATAAATCGTTTCGATTCAAATTGGGATCTGAATCCAGAATACGCGCATTCAGTCGAGCCTGACCGTTTTCAAGAGAAACATAGGGATAAATTACCAGTTTTTTAAACTCTTCAGGGATAACACCATATAACAGAGCCAACTGGAGATCGGTTAGCGGTTTGTTATCATTAAACCCTTCAGCAATCTCAATCATGGTTGCCAACGATATAACCTTACCGACACCAGGTTTGGATTCCAGATATTTATGCGCTTTCTTTATAACGTCTATCTTGTCTCTGGTGAACCAGTATTTATTAGGGTCTTCACTCGCCGAAATATCATCTTCGAAGCTGCCTACATTATCCATCTCGCCAAAAAAATCCTCATCCATAAACAAATCATCTTCAGATTCACTAAAGACTTCTTCTGATTCAGATATCGGCTGACCGGTAATTTCACTGCCTGGAAAGTCAATTAACAGCTCAAGCGGCGTCGTACCACCTAAGCGCTGATCAATGACCGTCATACCCTGATATATTTCGGTTTTCTTATCAAAATAATCAATAAAGGCATTTTCAACCACAAGTTGTGAAATACCAATAACGGTCACCGCTGATACGAATACGGCACCGACCACAATGCGATTTCCCTGGCGAACGGTAAAGCGCGCAAAAAATTTGGGCACTCGACCACTACCTTCCGGGTCTTGTGGATACCTGTCTTTTCCAACCAACATCATCATGGCTGGAAATAGTACAAAAACAATCCCAAAGGCAACTAATATTCCAGAGGTCATCATTAAGCCAAAATTAATAACGGGTCGAATGCCAGACACAATCAGAGAGATAAATGCTACGCCGGTGGTTAAAGCCATATAGAGACAGGGAATAAAAATTTGTCGAACGGTTTTTCGGACCAGCTCGATTTGCAACAGCTCTTTATGACGGCGCAATAATTCTCGATATCGAACCATTAAATGAATGGTCATAGACAGTGTCAGAATTAATAACAACGAAATAAAATTAGAAGAAATCACGGTGACTTGCCAGTGTAACTTACCCAGCATTCCCATCATAAAAATGACAACAACACCGCAAGTCAGCAAAGGAAGTGCGACCCATTTTAGCTGCCTAAAGATAAAGGTGAGTGTCATGACCAAAAACACAAACACCCCGACACCAAAATTGATCAGATCACTTTGAACAAAAGACATTATATCTTCAGCAAGCATGGGAACACCCCCAAGATGCATACTTGCCTGATCTTCAAAGCGAGACATAATAGCCCGTATTTCAGCGATATCCTGACTAAATTGCTGATTAATTTCCCTATTTTGAACTCTAATGAGTTCATTGACAGCATCTAACTTTAACAAATCGACGTCACTAAGCTCATCACCAGATGAAGCATCCAAAATTGTTTGACGAGTGTTGATTAAATCATTAGACAATTCATCTATAGGGAAGTTAATTTGCAATGCTGTTGTATTGTGTTCCAGGTTAAGCAACATATTGACATAGAGTGGCGAGTTTGCGAGCTCTTGCCTTGCAAGATCAATGTCAACATTTGGACTCTCCATCGACTTAATATTGCTTACTAATTGTGTCAATGGAACCGGTGGATTAGAGAGCAAGGGGACATCCATCACAGAGATAACTGAATCGACACGCTCCATGGCTCTGATTTCATCTCGAATGCTAATCAGTGTTGCCAATGAACTAATCTCGAATAATGGTTTTTCCGGTGTATAGGTTAAAACGAGGAAATTACTCGAACCGTATCTCTGTGCAACTTCCCGATAGGCTCTATAATCCGGATCACCCTCAATGATCAGTGACTCAGCTGAAGCATCCAGTGAAAAGTCTTTAGCTGAAATTGCCATAAATCCCGTTGCAACCACCACCATTATTAACGCGATTTTAGAGTTTTCCAGAACCAGCTTTTCGTAAATCGACTGAATAGTTGAAAATAGATACATGAGTCATTCTTTCCTACAGCATTATTTTGATTGGTGGTGATAAAACGTTTTACAGGTCGTTACTTGTTGTCTACTAGCCGGAGTTTTTTAGCTCTGCTGTACTTCTTAATCTGATACTCACGCTGACTTGCCTGGCTTCTATTGTCATAGGGTTCAGAGTATGAAAGGGTCACAGGTCTGCGAGCCTTTGTGTATTTTGCACCCAGCTGATTATCAGAATTATGCTCTTTGACCCGCCGATCCAGGTCGGTAGTAATACCAGTATAAAGAGTTTCGTCATTACATTTTAAAATATATACATACCAAGACATAGAGGCATACTAAACGAATCCTGCTGTAGTAAACAATCCAGAATCAATTTAGTTTCAAAATAACTTACCCCCAAGATTTAAAAAAGGTAATCTCGACACGTTTTTTACTCAATCGCAAACCATCATCAAGGACAACTCATGCAATTCTCTCAATGGCTGGCCGTTGCATCAATTTGCATACTAGGTGCCATGTCTCCGGGTCCAAGCCTGGCTGTAGTTATAAAAAATAGTGTTTCCGGTTCAAGAGCGACAGGAATACTAACCGCTATTGGCCATGGAATAGGCGTCGGTATCTATGCAACATTAAGCGTCATGGGGCTTGCAATTATTCTAACAGGGCAGCCGATTCTTTTTAGCACAATTCAGATTTTAGGTGCCTTATATCTAATTTGGCTAGGGTACAAAGCGCTTAGCGCAGGCTCTGAATTTGGTCAGCCACATCATGCAGATGTCAGCCTGACCCTAAAACAGGGATTCACTTCGGGATTCTTTATTTCATTTCTAAATCCTAAAATTGCGGTGTTTTTTTTAGCCCTGTTTAGTCAATTTGTTGCTGTTGACAGCGATGTAATGACCAAGTCAATATATGCCGCTACTGCCGGAATTATCGATGCACTCTGGTACATATTTATTGCAGCTACAGTGTCTAATCAAAAAATTTCCAAGAAGCTAAATCAGTATTCGCCGTGGTTAGATAAATTATTAGCCATAATACTGCTGATTGTCGGTTTTAGACTAATTCTTGGCGTTTTCTAGCCCATCAGAATTAGATTAGGGGTAACATTTTTAGAAAGACCGGTTTAATCATAATTTTAATGATTACCTCTTTATCCAGTATTCGCTCGAATTAAAAGGACAATTATGTGAGTCCTGTCAGCATAGAATAATGTTTGATAATTATTCCATTTAGCAATCGGTCAGCTGCTGAAAGACCGATATAATATGCCTAACGCCACTCTGGTAAAGCGTTTTTCAGAGCTAGGTGGGCATCTTTTACAGAGCTTGCTTCCAATTGGGTTTTGAGGTGACAATGGTCGATATTTCACCAACAGCGACATCCTGGGTTGAAAAAAACTGAAGCCACTGGCATCGCAAGTAAGTACTTCTTGCGGACTTAACAGCCAATTTATTTGAGCTTCGCGATCAATATCATGCTGTGATCGATGGAAATTGCTAACAAAGCGCCTTCAAAGCCCCATTTCTGTTAGCATGGTTCCTCAGTAAAAATGAGGTACTTAACCATGCGCCCAATGTTCGAACAGATAGATAGTCGCCCCACACCGATTGGCGAGATCTCGCTTCGCCGGCGGCGCATTCCCGGCCTGACTGACGACGACATCTATGAAGTAAAACTCGGCGATGAGTTCCTGATGTCCAGCCTGTTTGTAAAGGCCGAAGAAGCGCTGTCAGACCTTGGTCTCGCCGCCCTGGATGACCGACCAGCCGATGTTGTAGTCGGGGGCCTGGGTCTCGGCTACACCGCTGTGGCCGCACTGAAGCATGAAAAAGTACGTGACATGCTGGTGGTGGAATTATTGGAACCAGTCATCGAATGGCACAAGAATGAAGATGTCCCTCTAGGTGCCATCCTGAATGCCGACTCGCGCAATCGCTACGTTCAAGGTAGCTTTTTCGACCTGGCCACAGGTGAACCAACCGGCTTCGACCCGGAACATCCAGGTCGGGTTTTCGATGCCATTTTGCTCGACATAGACCATTCTCCAAGTGCATTGCTCAACACGGCCAATGTCTCCTTCTATCAACCAAATTCACTAGCCGCTATGGCTATGCAATTACGCGAGCAGGGTGTATTTGCACTCTGGTCAAACGAGCCTCCAGCGGCTGACTTTACAGCAAAGCTTAAGACCGTTTTCGCCAGTGTAGAGACACACATCATTCGTTTCTATAACCCTTTCCAGAACAATGAAGCGACGGCAACCGTCTACGTTGCTGTGAAATAGCGGCCTCGTGAATCTGGCTGTTGTTGCCTATATGAGGCAGCAGAAAGACATGGACCTTAGTTTTTTAAATGATATGGCGGTTTAGTGTTTAGCTAAGATTTCAGGAATCGTCAGCTAAAGCAGACTCATACGGGCTCATTATTCAATGTTTTAAATCATGATCGTGACAAACGTTGAACAGATTCCCCTTATTTGCAAGAGTAGGCTTCAGCCTGCGATATTGGATTATCATTGGGCTATTTTTGCAACTTTTAACTAAAATATCAGAGGCACAACACCTGATATTTACTTAATCAAATGAACGGATCACATGCCAGCTCTGTATGACTTACGGCCCGTCATCCTCAGAGATTTCCAAGAAAATTATCAAATTATATTCCACACCGGCACGTCGACGAACAAGAAAGGAATATCGCTAAATGTGTGCTAGCCATCGCGCAATGAATTGGCTCATGGAACTCCCACCTGTACCTGCGTATAATTTTCAGCACCCTCTTTAACCAGACAGTGATTAACCAATGCTCAGTAACGAAACAGTATTCGTTTCCAAGACATTTAAACATCTCGTATTAACAGGCGAGGAATTTCAGGGAAAGGAATTTGATAGCTGTACCTTTACTGAGTGTGACTTCAGTAATGTCGTTTTTAAATCATGTAAATTTATCGATTGCCAATTCGCTCAATGTAACCTTAGTAATCTGAAGGTATCCTACAGCAAATTTTCAAACATCGAATTTGAAGATTGTAAAATGATTGGAATTGACTGGACTAAAGCCAGTTGGCCCAGGTTTGATCTGAATACCCCGTTCAAAATGTATAAATGCTTGATTAATGACTGTTCGTTTTACGGCCTGAACATGGAAGAACTCTTATTAGATGAATGCAGAGCACATGATGTGGATTTTCGGGGAGGGAACTTTCAATTTTCTAACTTCAGCTATACCGATTTCTCTCAAAGCCTATTCCACAAAACAAACTTAAAAGGCGCTGATTTTTCTGAATCTATTAACTATGATATCGATATTTTCACTAATGAAATAAAGGATGCGAAATTTACAAGAATAGAGGCTGTCCGACTATTGGAATGTATTGGCATCGAGTTGGTTGACTAGATAATTTGTGCTTCATTACACCAAAATCCGAGTTCCCATGAGTTCCTAAAAGTTTCAGGGACATACACACAAAGGCACATCCTTTTATAAAACACTATAAGCTCAATCTGAGAATTCGCCTCGCCTGAACACTCCACTTATCAAGCAAAATCCCATCAATTTGAGGCAATTCAAAACAAACATTTAATGTGTCTATTGGTCATGCTTTTGATTGATACAATTGCCTTTACCCTTTCATATTTTGTATGTCATTGATACTCTGTGCTCTCTTCTAATTGATACCCTGTAAAGAGCTTTTATTTTGAGACAATCGATACAACTCCTTTCCAAATTGCTTCCAATTAAGTCTGTAGCTGAAACCATTCACTTAAAGCAGCATGAAGATCCATTTGTGGACGGCTTACGGGGTTTATCGGTGCTCATGGTTATATTGTTTCATACCATATTTGCAGTTCATTTTGCTTTTCGTAAGCAACCTGAGCTTTTTCAGCAGTTTCTAGGCCAAATCCCTCTCGGTTTCGACTTTGTTTTAGGCTTTGATAAGGCTGTTGATATATTTTTTATGATTTCGGCCTATCTGCTTGGCAGTAGTTTAAGAAAACAGGCTAGTAATGGAAGTCTCAGTGCGCGTCGATTTTACTTGCAACGAATGGGTCGAATATATCCGTTATTTTTAGTAGCTCTATTAGTCTATGGCGATCCTACTAGCGACAAATTTTATAGTTTAATCTGGCAGAATTTGTTTTTTGTTGCAAGTTATGTGGATCCCTACCTACATATAATTCCTGTAGGCTGGAGCCTATCTGTAGAAATGCAATGTTACCTTGTGCTTCCCCTTGTGATGATCGTGTTGAATAGGGTGTCTAAACCTATAGCTGTCATTATGCTGTTAATAGTTGGCAGTATTATTTTACGTTGGTGGATCACTGCAACCCATCCTAATACAGTTAACACACCTTTCATTCATTTTATTAATGGAGAAAGCTCTGCTCTTGAGTTTACACTGCGAATTTATGAGTCAACACCTGGAAGGCTAGGAAGTTTTATAATTGGCCTGCTATGGGCCTATATGGAGCCTATAGCTAAGGGGATAAAGTTAAACCCTGTGGTCGCTAATCTGTATTTAATTATACTGCTCGGCTTGTTGTATATATCTATGAATTTTCCTATGTATTCAGCACTTTCCAGTTACTATGTGAATTTTAACCCGACAGTGAATCAGGTGTTAGTTGTTGGTCACAGATATTTGTTTAGTTTTGCATTGCTAGGAATTATTCTAATTGTAAGGGCACTACCTAACATAGGATTAGCCGGGGCCATAAGGACGTCGCTTGCAATTAGGTTTTTTAGACCATTTTCTCGACTCGCGTTTCCTGCTTATTTGTTTCACTTTCCTTTTATAGTCCTTGCTTGGGTCATGGTTTTGGGCACAACAGATATTAAGGTCATTGAGGTTCCAACGCTGTGGCAGGCAGGTCTTGTTTGGGTATTAAGTTCAATTATGGTTCTTTGGTTTTCATTGCCACTACATTATAAAATAGAGCGTCCAGGAATTGGTTTAGGAAAACGACTAGCGGAAAAGTGGGGGCGTCAATAGCCGACAGCCAGACTTGCAACCGCAATTGCTGTCGGTATGGAATATAGTTTAATAATCTTTAGAAAACAGCGAGGACGACAGACCGAACATTTTGCAAGTACTGACCCGCTAGCGCGTTTACCGTTGCTTGATCCTGGCTGTCTATGGATACCTTTAAGTTACCTTAAACAGCACAATTTAAACCCTGTGCTGTGCTGCAATCATGTATTTCCCCTTTGCTCAGTACAGGAGTTCTATCATGAATACACAAGCCATTAGTCCACTCAGACAACGTATAATTGATCTCGTCGCTCAAGCCCAGGGAGTAATTATTAGGTAATAACTTAGTAATGGTCCAGCTTCCCATCGGGGGAGATGGGTCTACAGATTTTTCAGAAGCAAAAATCATAAAGCCCCAATCTTCATTTAATTCTGCCTTGATTTTCCTGCACTGATTACGTTTTCACAAAGCCTGGGGCTATACTGACCTTACTTCAAAGACTCTGGAATGATCAAATGACAATAAATACAGCCATCAATCTAATCTCTCGTCCGGACGGAAGTCCTATTGGCCCTCATATGTTTGAAGTCACACAAAGTGAGCTGCCTCCTATTGAAAAAAATCAGTTTTTGGTTAAACAAAGCCACATGTCTCTGGATCCGGCTATGTTAGGTTGGATGAGTGCAGCAACTGATAGTTACATTCCACCCGTGAAGCTAGGGTCTGTAATGCGCTCTTCTGGCTTCGGAGAAATTATTGAGTCGAATCATCCAGAGTTTTCTGTAGGTGATTCTGTTATGGGAATGTTTGGCTGGCAGCACTATGCTATTAGCAATGGCGCCGGGGTGAATAAAATTGAAGCACCTGTGTCTGCGGAAATGGTGCTATCAGTATTTGCATTGCCTGGGCTGACAGCAACCCAGGGCTTATTTAACCTGGCAAAACCCGAATCCGGTGAAACACTGGTTGTTTCGGGTGCAGCGGGTTCAGTGGGTTCCATCGTAGGTCAGCTTGCAAAAGCTGAAGGCTTAACGGTTATTGGTGTTGCCGGAAGCGATGAAAAATGTGACTGGATTCTAAACGAACTGGGGTTTGATGGCGCTATTAATTATAAGTCAGGCAATTTGCTTGAACAGCTTACTGCTTTAACACCAGAGGGTATTGACATTTACTTTGAAAATACCGGAGGTGAGATTCAGCAGCATGTATACAATAGAATGAAGGCTCATGGTCGCATCGTCGTTTGCGGAATGATCGCTGACTATACTAAAAGTGTTCCCAGCGCCGGCCCCAACTGGATGAACATCATTAAAAAGAGGTTGCTCATTCAAGGATTTACTATGCCTGATCACTTGCATGAAACTCCTGCTTTATTAGCAAAGCTCACACCCTACGTTATGGCAGGTAAAATCAAACACAGAGCCCACATTTTAGATGGACTTGAGTCAGCGATGACCGGGTTAAATCTGTTTTTCACAGGTAAGAATAAAGGGAAACTGATCGTTAAGCTTTAATCTGGACCTACAGGGTGGAGAAGCTAGTTTCAAGGCCTACTTTCTCCACTAATATTTCCTGCTAATTTATCCCAACAATAAACATGCTATTTGCTCCGATTAAAAACTTAAAACTGATATTAAATAAAACATCAAACCGCGTTCTTGGATTAACAGCATGACATCCAATACTGCCCCTACATTTGATTTTATTGATACTTGTCAGGAAGTCAGCCGCTTTCTATTGCACAATTTATCCAGAGTAATACTCTGCATATTATTAACTTACTTTATGGATACAGGCTGGTTATAAAGTCTATAAAAGATCAATTCAATTAAAGGTGAATATCATGGGCGGAATGGGTATTGAATTAATGGCAGCAGGCATTGTTATTTTAGCGGCTGCGATTATTCCGGTAGCAGTGGTTTTAATTGCAAAGAAAAACGGATAGTTTTTATTTTTACTTAACAAATTGCTATTTAAGTCTCTGTACCTTGAGAGAATTATTTTTGCAGCTGTCAGCTCTGGTCATTACTCTGTTTCAAACAGGGCAATGACCAGAGCTGAAATCTGTTTAATAATAATGTTAAAAGCGATTGCCCTACAGCATTCCAAACATCCCATCCCCCTACAAAGCTAACCGAGAAACTCTTTAGCTGGCACGACTGATTTAATCTATTTATTTAATAACAATTTCATTTACTGTCGACTACAATCTGATTAAAACTCTATTTAAAGAACGACTAAATACTATGCATAGCTCACACTTAGAGGAAATAAGGCTAAATGTCTCGGATTTAGAAATTGGCATGCATGTCGTTTCTCTCGATCGCCCATGGACAGAAACCTCTTTTCTACTTCAGGGCTTTATAATTACGTCAATCAATCAAATTCATGAATTACAAAGCCAGTGTGAACATGTTCAGGTTCAGGTAACGGTAGAAAATACTCAAAACATCGCTCAAAACCAAAACACCAAAACCAAATCAGCAAGCCCGATAAAAAGAATCAAATACTTAAAAAAAGTTAGCTTTGCCGACTCCATTGAAAATTCTAAAATGACTTTTGATTCTGCCAGAAGCCTGGCTAAATCGATCATGGATGGTGTACGAGTAGGTCATTCGATAAATATGAATCACTGTCGCAAAGTCATTGACGAAATTGTTGATAGCGTACTCAGTAATCCTGACGCTCTAAAATTCCTGAGCCAAATAAAAAATAAGCATGAATATACTGCAGAACACAGTATGAATGTAGGTATCTTATCGGCAACCTTCGCACGTTATCTGGGTTTACCCCAGTTCGAAATAAAAAAAATTGCCTTATCTGGTTTACTTCATGATGTTGGAAAAGCGAAAATCCCCATTGAGATTCTTAATAAAGTCGACAAATTCACCCCTGAAGAAGCCAGAATGATGTCAAATCACGCTGTTTTTGGCCGAAACTTACTGTCATCCCTCCCACAAAAGGATCTTGCCACAGTGGATGTAGCGCATAGCCATCATGAACGAATTGATGGTCAAGGCTATCCTAGAAAACTCGAATCTCATCAAATACCCTATTATGCAAAACTTGTTTCGATTGTGGATGCTTATGATGCAATGACAAGTAACCGTTCTTATAACATAGCAAAGTCATCAACAATGGCCCTTCAGATAATTAAGGAGTGTTCAGGCACCCAATTTGATGCTTCACTTTCAACCGAGTTTATCCGATGCATTGGGGTTTATCCGGTAGGTTCTTTAGTTGAGATGACAAGTGGAGAAGTTGGTATTGTTCTGGGAGAAAATGAGACCAACCCGTTAAAACCGAAGATTCTGTTAGTTAGGGATATGGATAAAAAACCTCGCTTTCCTGAAAAGGTAATTCGGCTGGATTCGACTATTAGTGGCAGTTATGAAATCTCTAATGAATTACCCAATGGTAGCTTCGGTATTGATTTGAGGGAATTCATAGATAAAGGTCTAAAGTTGGGCTGACTGAAGACCTTATAATTCACTGGATACTATCGAAAAGATTTCATCAAAAGCCACTTTCACCATATTTTTAATTTCGCATTCCAATCGAATCAAGCCTACTACGGAGTGTTATCTTGAGTTGGAAGGTCAATACCCCCTCCCCTGAAATTACGTTTAATAACTGCCCATTAAATTTGAAATTATTTTATGAATGAACCAGGTTCCGCTTTACGGCGCCTTTGTATGCTTTTCTATCAATCAATCAATTTTATGACAAATCGTTTATTTTGCTTTCCCTTACTCTTGATAGAAGACAACAGGACTTCGCCAATTTCACTGATGTTTCTTACGTGTGTTCCGCCACAGGGCTGATAGTCAATTTTATTTCCGATGTTGATCATGCGAACACTGCCTAAGCCTCTGGGAGGCTGTACACTCATAGTTCTAACCAGATCAGGTTGTGCATCCAGTTGTTCATCGGTAATCTCACCAATAACAACAGGTTGCTCACTCTTAATTAGTTGATTTAACTGGTCAGTAATACTTTGTTTATCGAAGTCTGTTGTTTGAATATCGAACTCTACCCGGCTTTCCGACTCGCCGACACCCCCTCCGGTGACCGGAGCTGGAATAATGGAGCACAATAAATGCATTGCGGTGTGCATTCGCATAAGTCTATGCCGACGGTCCCAATCTATTCTTTGCTGAATGTCCGTATTAATTTCCAACGAAATACTATCATCCTGTAATACATGGCGAATGGTCTGTCGATCAGGCTCATAGATGGTATCTGCCACTTCATATTCTACCTCGTCAATAGTAACCCAGCCTTGATCACCTGGTTGTCCACCACTACGGGCGTAAAAGATTGTTTGGTCGCAATGGAACCAACCAGGACCAGAGTCAATAATGTTTGCATTCAATATTTGAGCATATGAGTCCTGTAGAAAAAACTTTTTAGTCATAAATATTCCCGATAACATAAAATTTAGGTTAATCTAGCCGACCAATAATCCGGTCTGGCCTACTATTCCAACGAAGGTAACGACCCTCCCATATTTTCAGGTAATACAATTGATTTCAAGTGAACAACGTAAAGGCGGCATCTATGCCCTATCGGCTTTTGGCCTTTGGGGATTCATGCCTATCTATTTCAAGCAAATGGGTTTTATCTCGGCTGAAGGCTTACTGGCCCATCGTGTCCTCTGGTCCTGTCTATTCACGCTGCTATTAATTATTCTTTGGCGTCGATTACCGCTAATAATTGAAGCGATCAGAAAATCAAAAATCTTAGTCACATTAACCATGAGTAGTCTTATCATTGGTTCTAACTGGCTAATATTTATTTGGGCAATTCAAAACAATCATATGCTTGATGCCAGTCTGGGGTATTACATCAATCCAATTCTCAATATTGCTTTGGGAATGATATTTTTAAAAGAGAGACTAAGAAGGCTTCAGTGGCTTGCCGTCATACTGGCATTTACGGGTGTCATGATTCAGGTTGTTGCATTCAAACAAGTACCCGTTGTAGCCATTTCTTTAGCCCTGACGTTTAGCATTTATGGCCTTATTCGAAAAAAAGCGCCTGTTGACGCACAGGTTGGTCTCTTTTTGGAAACACTTATTTTACTCATTCCTGCTGTACTCTATATGATGTTTATCGATACGACATCGACACCTGATTCTGGACTTAGTCTGCAACAACTCCTGTTACTACTATTAGCTGGACCGGTAACCAGCATTCCATTGATGTTATTTACCGCCGCATCACAAAGATTAAAATACAGTACCATGGGGTTTTTCCAATATATCGGACCCTCAATAATGTTTCTGGTTGCCATTTTTATCTACCAAGAGCCCTTACGACTTAGTCAAATCATTACCTTTTGTTTTATTTGGCTAGCTTTGATCCTGCTATCTGTTGAAGTTATAGTTAATTCTCGAAAAACAACGATAAAAGCCGGCCAACCATAAAATGGTATCAAATATTATGACGTTAAAATTTAAGCACTTGATGGTAGTAGTATTTGGACTATCATCCCTCCTAACTCGCGCACAGGCTGCTCCATTATCTGACTTAGGTGATATTTCCATAAACCAGCAGGCTTTCATGATTTTCGACAACAAGGAGTGGATGTCTGGTCACAACAAGGGTTATACCGATTTTGGATGGGCTTCGCCGATAACGCTTACTGTGACCCAGGATTCAGATATAGCGGTGAAAACAGGAGCTTATTTCTTTCACCGCTATGGCGAAAACAGCCAGGTCGATCATAGGCCCATTCTTAGTTTACAGTACTCTGCCTCTGAGACTCAGCTTTTGTCCTTTGGCACTCTGAACCAACCTGATGAAATACACCCTGCACTGATGCAACCGGTTAGATTACTAAGTGACCCCTTGGCAGAAGGAATACAATGGCGCCTGGATACAGAAAAAATAAACACTGTTCTATGGCTGGACTGGAATATTCTGGAAACTTCGGATACGGCTGAAAGGTTTAACACCGGCTTTCACATAGAATGGCAGCCGATGACAAATCTCTGGTTACAACATACTTTGCTTCACGACCATACTGACGGTCAGATCACTAATGATCCGACCTCAAAAAGAATATACGGCACCTATAATAGCTTATTCTGGGAGTCCGACTTTCCGAAACAACGCCCAAAAATCAGGATGGGAGCCGCTGTAATAGATAGTCAAGCGGACGTAAATGACTTGATAAGCAAGGGTTTTGGTACGGAAGTATTTATAACTGCAGACATGAATCAGGCTCACTGGTTACATCAGCTCACACTTAGCCATTATTGGGGTTCTGGACAGGTCACCGGGGGATTTGTTTTGTACCAACACGAACAACTGGATACCCTGAAATTCACATCGACCTACCTGGCTAGCAACAATATGAATATTGAGCTGGCATTGGCTATTGATTGGGTGAATCTACAAGCAAATACCAGCCAAAAAATTAATGTTATTTGGAGTCTTGGTCATTCTTCCTTGATACAACCAGACCTGAATTAAGGGTTATATATTACGGGAATAGCTGTCTTTATCGAGTTCGGATATTTCTACCGTTATACTGGTATTTCCAATATTTAATGCCTCTAAAGCATTAAAAACCATAGTCGACAGGCTCAACTTTTGTTCAGCCGTTCTACCAGATAATATCTTAACATTCACGTGCAAAAAATGGTCAAATTGTGAAGCACCATTAAGATAAAAACTGTATGGGATCGCCCGTACCTTTATTGCTGGTTTTTGAAAAAGTTCAGATGATAAAGCTGCATCAAAAACCGTATTTATCAATGATTCAATTTTGACACTTTCTGACAGGGACTCTGAATACTCAATAATACAATGTGGCATTGAAATCGTCCTTTTATGGATAATTAGTCTGTTATAAACCCTTCACTACTAGAATAGTTCGGATAATGTAATTTCTATCACTTTAACTTGCATCGCCTCTGTAATATCAAAGCGAGACTTACGAAATGTTGGGTAACCTTTTTTATTACCACTAGCACCAATGGCTTCCTTAGGAATTCCAAGAAAATTTGTATCCAGAATGCCATTAGAATTTTTATCATGAAAAACAACTATAGCATACTCACCTGGGGCAAGTTGACCATAGGTTAGCCACATATTTGCAGCGGTTATCTGGTACTCCCGGGTCACATTTGCCTTGTCTTCATCTTTTGGAAAACCATCCGCAGAGTTATAAATTCTTACAACCAACCTTCCTTCAACCGAAGCCAGGCCATTTACCTGAATATTTAAACCTGCTGAAAATAGCTGACCAGAAAAACATACACTGCAAACTAATAGCAGAGCACCTAATGGAGAATAAATTCCAGTGCTTTTTAGAGGCATAATAATCCTCACTATTGATAGATTTTCCAGAATCCGATTCAGACACCGGGTTTAGTAGCGATAAATTGAATAACAGATGCGTCACCCTGATGCAAAGTACCTTCGTTAACCTGTCGTACAACTTTTCTGCTAATCAATAAGTTGAAGCCAGAAAATGCTGACTCCAGTTCATCAAGCGGAATTAACATATCAAGGTTTCCAGGGCCACCGGTTTTAAATTCAAGCTGTTCCGGGCTATAGGCTTCTAAAACATATGCCCCTCCAGGCTGAAGGCTTCGAATTATTTTTGAGTACAAAGAAAGCCTATGCTCAGAAGGTAAATGACAATAAATAGCCAGAACAACATCCCATTGATTATCAGGCTCGTCAAATTCGATGAGATCTTCCACTCTGGTTTGAAAAGATACATTATGTCGAGCTGCCAATTTCCGGGCTTTTTCCAGTCCGACTACAGAACTGTCAATTGCAGTAACCTCAAAGCCATTTTTTGCCAGGAAGACGGCATTCCGTCCTTCTCCCTCACCTAAACTAAGCAGGCGACCTTTTGGCAGAAGCGCTAATTGCTCCTGTAGGAAATCATTTGGAGCTAATCCATACACATACTCTTCAGACTGATACCGCTTGTCCCAAAAATTCATTCGCATTCCTTTAATAAAAACATCATAACTTCCGCTACCTAGCTATCCAGTCCAGAATGCAATGCAAATCGATTTCCTTCAGAGTCCAGAATGATGGCACGCAAACCATAGGTTCCAATAGGATGTAAATCCTGCTCCACCTTGCCGCCTAATTCGGGTACCAATGCCAATGCTTCACGAATTCTTCCATGCACATTGAAATACATCAAATGAGTGCCGGATGAAACAGGCTTTTTCGAAGGAATTAAACAGCCCCCTTGCCCGTCAGAATTACCAAATACAGCAAATTCAAAGCCATCAAAGCGTTCAATCTGCACCGGCAACATGAGTACTTTTTCGTAAAAGTCCATGGCTCTATTCAAATCATTAACCTGAATATCAACCCAGTTTATTAATGGAACATTGTCAGACATTAGAACGACTCCTTCAATATTAAGACCATAGCACGAGTTGAACTCATACCATTGATCAAACACTACCCAGGTATTTGAAAGTAGCCTATCCAAGAAAGGCTGCTGTCATGTTCAATCTCATCCTATTAAATACTCTATAAAAAGGCCCTCAAAGCAGAGGCCTCATGTTAACCTTCAACGTCACAATATTGCTCCGGATAGCGTCCCTTGAACTGAGCATAATAGTTCCGAACAAACAATTCATCTTTCTCGATATCACCTGTTGGATGATAGACATCACCCAGTATCATTTGCCGCTTTCCATAATCGAGTGCCAAAAACCAAATCGGCACTTCAGCTTCAATGGCAATCCTAATAAACCCTGTTTTAAGTTTTTCGGTTTTCTTTCGAGTACCTTCCGGAGCGATAGCTAACATAAGCGGACGACCAGTCTTGAATCGCTCGGCAACTTGAGACACCATATCTGACGCAGCATGCCTGATGACAGGAATCCCACCCAAACCAATTAGTAAACCTTTAAATGGCCACATAAAGATGGAGTGCTTGCCTAACCAATGGGCCCGGAATCCCATTGCAAACTTGCACGCTAGGCCAATTACGAAATCCCAATTAGACGTATGCGGCGCAACCACTATGACAACCCGATTAGTATCAGGGTACTCACCTACTATATCCCAACGAAATAGTCGCAAAACAAATCTTCCAAATGACCGGGATATCGCATTGCCAAACCTCGGATACATATCTGGAGGCTGTGGAACTGTTTTTCTAAAATCCATAAAAGTCCTATTATTGTAATTATTTGCTGCTTTCTGCAGAAGAAACGTCTATCAGCTCATAAAAGCCTGCCAATACATCAATCGTATTATAGGCATCACTGGTACCAGCCAATTCTCTAATCGAATGCATGCCAAAGGTTGGAAGACCAATATCCAAAGTTCTAATACCGATACCAGCAGCTGTAATAGGTCCAATAGTGGAGCCGCAACCCAGATCTGTCCGAGTCACAAAATCCTGGACCGGGGTATTAAATTTCTGACAAAGATTTCTAAAAATAGCCTGTGTCGCACTATTACTGGCATAACGCTGATTCGCATTAATTTTAATGACAGGCCCCTTGTTGAGAATGGGTCCATGATTCGCTTCATGCCAGGACACATAATTGGGATGTACACCATGAGCATTATCGGCTGATACCAGCATGGAGTTTTCAACCATACGGCAATAGTTATCATGGGAATTCGCCCAACGTCTCAATACCTGCTGCAATAAGGGACCATCTGCACCCGATGTTGATGTACTTCCAACTTCCTCATGATCATTACAAACCAATACCGCTGATTGTTGTCCATCGGAACGGAGCAATGCTTGTAATCCTACAAAACAACTTAAGAGGTTATCGAGTCGGGCACCGGCCAAAAACTCATTATTGAGACCAATAACGGCAGCTGACTGGGTATCATAGAAACTCATTTCAAAATCAAGAACCTCATCTACATCAAGATCCGGGTATTGATTCAATATTTGATGTTTCAATATGTCTCTAAAATCTTTTTTCTCATCCAACGCCAATTGACCCAATATAGGTGGAATATCAGTTTGTTGATTAATAGTTCGAGATTCATTTTGTGTTCGATCAAGGTGAATCGCCAAACTGGCAACTGTTGCAATTGGGCGTTTAAAGTCGATCAGTTTACTACCTAATAATCCACTTGCATTTCGAAAGGTAACGCGTCCGGCTAAAGACAAGTCGCGATCAAACCAGGTCGCCAACAAAGCGCCACCATAGACTTCTACGCCTAACTGAAAATAACCTTTTTTGGATGTTTCGGGCTGAGGCTTTACTTGTAAATTTGGACTATCCGTATGAGCACCGACAATTCGAACACCGGTTGCTATCGGATCTCTCATACCATTCACAAATGCAACAATACTGGAATCATTACGGGTCACATAATATCTCCCACCTGCCGTCAACTCCCAGGCATCAGACTCGAGAAGAGGTTTAAAACCTGATGATTCAAGGCGATTTTTTAATTCCGAAACGGCATGAAAAGGAGTTGGGGACTGATTCAAAAACTCAATTAAATTCTGGTTAAATTGTTCTTTTGAAAGGTTTTGAGTCATACATCCACCGTTTATTAAAGTAATTTAAGAGAAGTCTAACGAGTTAGACTGATCCTGCCAATCAGCCAAAGCTAATTTCTAGCTAAATTATACTGAAAATTCACGCTAGAACCCTGAATCTAATTCAAGTTTGTATCCCCATACAACTCATCATGTAACCAATTGCTTACAGTAGCTTACCTGATCTCTAACACCCAATTAATGACCGTTTAAGTCTGCATTTTGATACCATGCCCCTCCTTTGATTTTTGGTAGTCATGATGACGGAACAAAACACTGAACAATTTCATACACCATTTGAAGATGTTCTGGCTTTACTAACAGGCGCGCTATGTATTGGTTTTGGCGTTTTCCTCTTTAAAGAGTCTGGTCTGCTGACTGGAGGAACCGCAGGATTAGCACTGATTCTAACCAATGTTATTGATTTCTCTTTTGGGCAAATATTTTTCGTTATTAACTTGCCTTTTTACATATTAGCCTATAAACAAATGGGTTTGAGATTCACGCTTAACACCTTCATTTCAGTGTTTGCAGTCTCCGTGTCAGCCGACATGATCCACCTGGTAATTGATATGCCAAGTGTCAATATTTGGTTTGCGACAGTTTTTGGCGGCTTACTTCTGGGTGTAGGAATGCTGGTGATGTTCCGTCACAAATCCAGTTTAGGCGGTGTCGGTATCCTGGCTTTATTTCTGCAGGAAAAATACAACATTCGTGCAGGAAAATTTCAAATGGGTGTCGATATGTTCATTGTAGCCATTGGTTATTTCCTGGTGCCTTTACCCTTATTATTGTTCTCTATTTTTGGTGCCATGGTTCTTAATATTGTGATTGCCATCAATCATAAACCCGGGCGTTATCAAATAGGTTGATCGGATAGAATTTTATGGCAGAACTCATTTTTAACTTGAAAGATGTTCCGGAAGAAGAAGCAAATGACATTCGTGATCTACTGGATACGAACCAAATTGAATTTTATGAAACCAGCGCAGGTCGATGGAAGATTTCCGTCGCTGCTATCTGGGTAACTCATAATGAGGACTATATAAAAAGTCGGCAGTTAATCAATGAATATCAACATAATTTAATAGCGCGCCGGCAGGCAGAACGAGCTGATCCAGAGAATAGGGCTAATATTCCTGACTGGAAAGAACACCTACGAAATAACCCCATCGTGGTTCTATTGTATATTGTCGCCATTGCCGTCGTGATTGCATTATCCATACTACCCTTCATTCGTTTGAGTTAGCCGTTAATTAGACTCTAATTCAAACGACATCTGATATACTATTTAAAAATATTTGAGACGCTCAAAAATTGTGAAACCATTATCTTTTTCGACCCTCGGCCTGGATCAAGCCGTACTGAATAATCTGGATCATCTTGGCTATCAGTCAATGACCCCTATTCAACAAGAAACCTTACCACACTCGCTTAAGGGCAAAGACATTATCGGCAAAGCAAAAACCGGTAGCGGTAAAACTGCTTCCTTTGCACTACCCATGTTGCTGAATATTGATCCCAGATCATTTAAGGTTCAGAGCCTTGTACTCTGTCCGACTCGTGAACTGGCGACCCAGGTTACCAATGAAATTCGAAAACTGGCCCGATTCCAACAAAATGTAAAGGTATTAACCCTGTGTGGCGGATCTCCATTTGGGCCACAAAAAGGCTCTTTAGAACGAGGAGCGCATATCGTCGTTGGAACACCGGGTAGAATTAAAGACCACCTTCGCAAAGAAAACCTGAACCTGGACCATGCTCACACATTGGTACTGGATGAAGCAGATAGAATGTTGGACATGGGGTTTCTTGATGATGTTGAGTGGATCACCAGCTTCCTTCCTGAAAATCGTCAAACCATGCTGTTTTCAGCAACCTTTCCCAATCAGCTTGACAGTTTAAGCAATCGCTTACTGAGAAATGCATTTATAGCGGAAGTGTCAGATACTGAATCAGCACCTGATATTGAACAATTTTTTTACAAGGTTGAAAAGTCAGAACGAGAGGATAGCCTGATGAGTATTCTTGCTAATCATCAACCGTCCCATGCTGTAATTTTTTGTCACACCAAACAGGGTGTTGTTGATCTATCTAATCGACTGAGACATCAAGGCCACTCAGTACTACCCATTCAGGGAGACATGGATCAAAAGCAGCGAGACCAAACACTGATTCGATTTTCTAACCACAGCGTTACATTACTCATTGCAACTGATGTAGCGGCAAGAGGACTTGATATTGATAGTATCGACACTGTTATAAATTACGAGCTACCACGAGATTCTGCCGTGTACACCCACCGAATTGGTCGTACCGGCCGAGCGGGGAAAAAAGGCACGGCGATAAATTTGTATACCTCTTCAGAACAATACAAACTTGATGATATTCAGAAACAACACAGTGCTGACAACATTCGATTTAAAACGACATCGGATATCAATTTTGATAACCATACGACGCCATCGAAACCTCCTATGGTAACTATTAATATTGATGCAGGTAAGAAAGCAAAAATAAGACCCGGTGACCTGGTTGGCGCACTGACAAGCAATACACAACTGACTGGCGATGATCTGGGTAAGATTGCCATTATGCCTTTTGCATCCTATGTTGCTGTCAAACGTGAATTGTCACATAAAGCGCTTAACGCCCTTGTAAATGGCAAAGTTAAGGGTAAATCTGTTAAAGCTAAGTTAATGTCCTAAATGGAGAGCAACATGTCGTTTGATCGTTTTAAGCTGCACCCCCAAATAACTAAAGCGATTGATAGCCTGGGTTGGGAAGAGCCTACTGCAGTCCAGCTTGAGACCATTGCACCTGCAATAGAAGGTAAAGATTTAAAGGTCAGGGCACAAACCGGCAGCGGTAAAACCGCCGCATTTTTGCTGCCCTTGTTTCATCACTTGATTAACAACCCTTCACCAAAAACCGATACACGAGCATTAATTCTGGTGCCAACCAGAGAGCTCGCAAATCAGGTATGGGAGAACTGCAAAGAAATTGGACGCTATAGCCACATAAACGCAATTTGCATCACCGGTGGCGAGGAGTTCAAATATCAGGCAGCGATGCTTCGTAAAAACCCGGAAATCATAATTGCTACACCGGGTCGCCTTGCAGATCATATTGCAAGAAAATCGGTCATTTTAAATGATGTGGAGTTTCTGATTCTCGATGAAGCAGACCGCATGCTAGACATGGGGTTTTCGGAAGATATTGAGCGTGTGGCAAATGAATGTCCCGAACAACACCCCACCTGGTTATTCTCCGCGACTATGAATGCCAAGGGCATGGGAGCCATTACCCGTAACCTGTTAAATAAGCCTTATGTTGTAGATACACAGAATGATGAAGCGCCTCAGAAGATACATCAGGTCAGAATTTTGGCGGACGATACAAAACACAAAGACCGGTTGACTAATCACTTATTGAAAACAGATGACTTTACCAAGGCGCTTATTTTCACCAACACCAGGGATCAGGCTGAAAAAGTCAGCGGTTACCTGAAATACCACAACTTTAACGTTGATGTATTACATGGAGAAAAGCAGCAAGACCTTCGAAAACGCCTGATGACGGCGTTTCGAAGTAAAAATCTGGATGTACTTGTGGCGACAGATGTTGCTGCTCGAGGATTAGATATTGATAATGTTGATCTGGTTATTAACTATGATATCCCCCGGTCCGGTGATGAATACCTGCATCGCATTGGACGTACCGGTCGCGCTGGCGCCGAAGGAACCGCCATCAGCTTTGTGGCTGAGCGTGATTGGAATTTAATGGCCAGCATCGAACGTTATCTTGGCATTACCACCGAGTTACGAAAGATATCATCTCTGGCGAGTAAGTTTACCGGACCTAAAAAAGTCAAGGCGTCCGGGAAAGCGGCAAAATCCAAAAAGAAAACCAAAGACAAGGTTAAAACCAAGTCAGCGGATACTAAAAAGCCAAAGAAACGAGATAATACACCGGCTCCAAGCTCAGATGGATTTGGTATGATTCGAAAAAAGAAAAGCTCATTTAACGACTAACGTCTGGATTATTATTTAATGGCCATTACCCACCTAACCATTCATCAGTTGACCAATACACAGGCAACTAAAGAGTTAAATCTGAGCACTGATCTGCTTGAAGCTGATGATCAAATTCGTTTTCTAATGGGCGAAGTAAAAACAAGCTTTAACAACCGTAGTGTCAAACGTCATGGTATGTTTGCTGACGAATCCGGATCTTTTAAAGCATTAATGCAAAACTGGATTAGTCACGAAATCAACTTTTTGCAATTCACCCAAAAAGTGATGGATCAGCTATCACTTCGTTTTGAACAAGAAGCGATTGAAACTGATAGCCACTGGTTATTTGCAGAGGAAACACTCGAATCCGAGACGCGACTCTGGTTTTTTCAACTAAAGCATAAATCAGGATTGTCCTTAACCAGTAATCTGGAATTAACCGAGTCTAAATTAATTGATTTCTCCAGGCTGGGATTTGGCGCCTGCTTTAATCTCTCACAGTTTTCGGATCAGGGTCAGCATCAAAATTATTCGACATTAAGCTTTGGTTTTGGCGACAAGGCATTACAGGCGATGCTCATCGAATTTGTAAACTTTGTTGATACCGTTGATGCCGCAGCTGATACCCATGAATTTATGTCGGTAATTTCGTCGTTCAGCCAAACATTGCCTGAAGATAAAGCAGCAGATTATCGAAAACAGGCTGCAGAATTTTGTCTGGTGCAGGAAAAAGATGGAGAAACGGTAGCATACAAAGAATTGGCTCAAGAAATGGAAACTGGATCACCTGAAGATCTCGTTAACTTTATTCAACAACAGTCGCCTGAGATTAAAGATGAGTTTATTCCTGACCGTAAAAGCCTGAAACGCTTCATTCGTTATAGTGGCAAAAGTAAAGAAGTGTCTATCAGTTTCAGTAATGAGATTTTGGGTAAGCATGTCAAGTTTGACCCCAATACTGAGTCACTCACAATCACAGCATTACCACAATCACTATTAAAACAATTGAAGTCTGAATAATGTCAGGACGCTTGCATGATACATGCAGCCTGCTATAGTGGATGCACTTATTTATTACTGGAGTTTAGTCGCGTGAAATCTGCTGACTCTCAATTCTATACTCTTCGATGGCGATAGCAGGACACGCAACTACGTTCTGCTAAGCGATCTCTATGCTGTCCTGCACCATTTATCTTTTTTTGTTCCTTTACACCCCCGGATAAACATCAATATTTGATTAGAAATGGTACCTACTATGTCACCCGAAGAATTTCAGAAATACGTTGAACAAGGTTTCAATCGCATTCCTGTATCACTTGAAGTCCTTGCAGACTTTGATACCCCTCTCAGTAGTTATTTGAAACTTGCTGACGCCCCTTATTCTTATCTACTGGAATCTGTCCATGGTGGCGAAAAATGGGGCCGCTACAGTATTATCGGTTTGCCCTGCCGCCGTATGCTAAAAGTCACTGGCCACCAGGTTGTTGAAAGCATTATCGATGAGCAGGGAAAAGAAGTTGTTATCAAGGATGTTCAAGCTGAAGATCCATTAGAGTCAGTTAGCGAATTTCAACAACGTTTTAACGCACTAGACCTTCCCGAGCTACCCAGGTTCAACGGAGGACTCGTAGGGTACTTTGGATATGACTCGGTTCGATATATCGAACCTAAACTAAAAGACAGCTGCCCTCCTGACGAAATTGGCACACCCGACATTTTGCTTATGGTATCGGATGAACTGGTAGTCTTTGATAATCTCTCCGGTAAAATAATTTTTATTGTTCATATAAACCCTGAAGACTCAAATGCCTGGGAAGAGGGTCAAACCAGGCTCAAGGATTTAGCACAACAATTGCGAACACAGCAGATTACCGATATCCGAACGCCATCCCGTGACATTCTTTCTGAAGAGGCATTTGTATCCCATTATGGCAAAGAGAAGTTCATGCAGGATGTCGAAAGCATACGTGAGCTTATTTTTGCAGGAGATATTATGCAGGCGGTGATATCTCAACGATTATCTACTCCCTTTAAAGCCCCTCCCATTAATTTGTATCGGGCTCTTAGAAGTCTAAACCCATCACCCTATATGTATTTCCTAAACCTGGGTGACTTTCATATCGTTGGTTCATCACCGGAAATACTGGCCCGACTTGATCATAATGAAGTGACTGTACGTCCTATTGCCGGGACAAGACACAGAGGAAAAAATGAACAAGAAGACCTCGAAATGGAAAAAGAACTACTTTCTGATCCAAAAGAGATTGCTGAACATTTGATGTTGATCGATTTAGGTAGAAATGACTGTGGTCGTGTCAGCCAAACCGGGACGGTAAAGGTAACGGATACCATGATGATAGAAAGGTATTCTCATGTTATGCATATTGTGTCTAATGTCAGTGGACAACTAAAGCCTGGCCTAAATGCCATCGACGTATTTCGGGCAGCTCATCCGGCGGGGACTCTGAGCGGTGCCCCTAAAGTCAGAGCAATGGAAATTCTTGATGAATACGAGCCGGTAAAGCGCGGAATATATGGTGGCGCAATTGGATACCTTAGTTTTAATGGCAATATGGATTTAGCCATTGCCATTAGAACCGCTGTCATCAAGGATGAAACACTTTATGTACAGGCTGGCGCTGGAGTGGTTGCTGACTCAATTCCCAAGCTCGAATGGAAAGAAACGATGAATAAAGCTCGAGCCGTGTTCAAAGCCGCTCAATTAGCTTCCTCGGGGCTGGATTAGTTCGCGTCCATAAACAGGAATAGTACTGATTAAAACGACTATTCCTGTTTATTCTTACTGCTATAACCTCTATTTAACAAACTTATTAGCACCAAACCTGTACATATTCTGTCAATTACCGAATTTCATCTATGTTTAGCCCTACAAATATTGCAAAATGTACTAAAGATTAACTCACAAATATTGCAAAGACACTCTGGACAGATACTTAATGAGCCAACCATCTTCAGCCGTAACCATATTTTGTAACCACAGGCTTTCGTTTAAAGCAGGTGACCATAATCGTCTTATTGCAATAGCTGCGCTGTTGATAGGAATGCTAACCCTCACTGGCTGTAGCACCAACCCGGTAAAAACTTCAGCGGATAATCATGGTACTGTTCAGGAAACTGCCAGTACTAAACCAGAGGTTTATGCCCCTCTTGATGGTCAAACCGTATTTAGTGTTTTAGCTGCAGAAATGGCTCTGTCTCGGGAAGATTATGACCTTGCCTTAACCTTCTATCTATCGTTAGCACAACATAAACAAGATGCTGGTGCCGCCAAACGCGTCGTGGCAATCGCACAAATCACCGGTGCCTATGAGGCATTACTGGAAGGAGCCCGAATTTGGAGTGCAAGTGAACCCGCAAATTCATTGAGCTATCTGGCTCAAACTCAGGCTCTAGTAAAGCTGGGCAGTTATGATGAGTTGGAAGGCCCCGTCACTTCAATCCTCGATATTGACCCTGACTTTCCACTGGAGAGAATATTTTTAACAAATCAATCCAATAATCCTGAAGAAGCCAATGCAATTACTGAATTATTGGAAATATTGATTCAGCAATACCCCGGAAATGGTAGCTTACACCTGGCAACAGCCAATATACTGTTTCAACAAGGCCAATTGGAATCATCAGCCATATCAGTTCGTAAGGGTCTATCACTCACCAGTAGTATTGAAGGTTTTTCCCTGGCAGCAAAAATTGACGAACAGATGGGTAATACTGATGAAGCGCTGAGCTGGATTAAGAAGGGTCTCAAAATTTTTCCGCTGGACCGTCGATTAACCGCATTGTTCAGCAGTATAAACAGCCGACTTGACCAACCCGAAAAAGCATTACCGATTCTGGAACAATATTATCGAGTCAATTTGGATGATCTTCCAATGACCTCAATGTATGCCCGTGTTGCTCTGGAAAGTAACAAACTTGCGACCTCCCGAAAACTCTATGAAAACCTGCTTAGCACTGAGGGTGCAAAAGATGAAGCCAATTATTTTCTAGGAATAATTGCAAGAGAGGAAGAACGAGTAGAAGCTGCCATTGAGCATTTTAGACAAATCAGGCCGTCTAATTTTTTCCCGGCAGCAATTGCCAACCTGGTTGAGATTCATATCTCTGAATCTGACCACGAGACCGCAATCGAAGAAATGAATCAATACACCAGCATGTATCCTGAAGAGTCAGAACCCTACCGCCAGCTTGCTCACATATACTACGAACAAGAAGCGTATTTACAGGCCGTCGAAATATTAGATAACGCATTATTAGTGCTACCAGATCATAATGAGTTACTGTACTCACGTGCCTTAGCACTTGATTTAACCGGACAGCACGAAGCAGCCATTACTGACCTTAGACAGGTCATAGCCCAGGATTCAGAAAATGCCATGGCTATTAACGCACTGGGCTATACTCTTGCAGATAACAAAATTGATTTGGATGAAGCCTGGGTGCTCATCCAGAAAGCTTATTCAATGCGTCCTGATGATCCGGCCATTATAGATAGTATGGGTTGGATTCATTATCGAAGAGGAGAGCTGTCTAGAGCTGAATCTTATTTATCGACGGCATTTGATATGACCAATAACCACGAAATCGCCGCTCACTTAGGCGAAGTGCTCTGGATGTTAAATCGTCACCTGGATGCTGAATCTATCTGGACCCTGGGTCTTGAAGACAAGCCAGATAGCAAAATCATCTTTGACACTCGTCAGCGATTAAAGGGAAATTAATATGTTTCGCTTGGGTTTAAGTCTTTTTACCATACTACTTCTGGCCGGTTGTGCTGGTAAACCACAGGTAACCGATTCTGACAAACAAAATTGGTTAGAAATGGCCAACAATATAAAACTTATAAAGACCTGGTCCATTGAAGGCAAGGTTGGTGCGCGCAATGGTGATGATGCGACCAGTTTTAATATTGTATGGAGTCAGCAGGGCGATGAGTTTAGCATTCGTCTTTTCGGCCCTATGGGTCAGGGGGCCATTTCTATATATGGCGACACCGATTATGCAATAATGAAACAGGGAGAAACCTCTCAACAAGCCGGAAACTTACATGAGTTAATGTCCCAAAACTCTAACCTGAACCTTCCTCTGGATCATTTAACATTCTGGATCCGGGGAATACCCTCCCCGGAAACACGAGCGGGAATCAAGGTAGATCACGAAGGATTATTGAGCGAAATAAAACAAGATAACTGGAAGGTTGAGTATAGTGAATACTATTATGATGAAACACCCATGCCTCGTAAATTGAATGTCAGCAAAGCCGACATGTCAGCAAAAATCATCATTAAAGAATGGTCAATTGAATAAGTCTCATGCCTACTGAATCGACAAAATTGCCTGTCCTTTCGTTGGACAGCCCAGCGAAATTAAACCTGATATTACATATAACCAGTCGACGTTCAGATGGTTATCACAACCTACAGACTATATTTCAGTTACTTGATTTTGGAGATACCATTAATTTCTTCTCTGAAGCCTCGGACAACATTATTCTGGAAACCACTTTTGACCAGATAGCTCCTGAAGAAAACCTAATCGTTCGCGCAGCACATTTATTGAAATCCGCCACCGGTACTAAAAAAGGTATAAGAATTTCTGTCAATAAGCGTGTACCCATGGGTGGAGGTCTCGGAGGCGGCAGTTCAAACGCGGCAACCGTGCTTGTCGGTCTGAATTATTATTGGGAAACTAACCTTAGCCTTAGTCAACTAGCCGAGTTAGGCGTTCAACTAGGTGCTGATGTTCCAGTATTCGTGATGGGAAATTCTGCGTGGGCGGAAGGAATCGGGGAAAAGCTCACTCCGATAAAGTTACAAAATGATTGGTATTTAGTTATTTTTCCTGGAATACATGTCCATACTGCCGATATTTTTAGTCACATAGATTTGACACGCAATACTCCGATCATGACAATACGCTCCGCTCTGGATGGCAAAGGGCACAATGACTGCGAATTCATTGTTAGAAAAGTCTACCCTGAAGTTGATAATGCCTTACATTGGCTAGATCAATTTAGTCCAGCAAGGCTAACAGGAACAGGATCCTGCATATTTGCCAGGTTTTCTAATAAAGCAGAAGCACAAACAATTTTAGCAAAACTACCGGGTAACTATCATGGATTTGTTGCCCAGGCAGTTAATCGCTCAACCTTGCATCAAGGCCTGGGCATTTAAAAACTTAAACTCTTAACCATATAGGGTGTCTCAGATGTCAAACATGATGATTTTTACGGGTAATGCCAATCCAACTCTGGCTGAAAAAGTTGCCGACGAGCTTGGGTTGCAGATGGGCAATGCTGAAGTTAAAAAATTCAGCGATGGTGAGATTGCCGTTGAAATCAAAGAAAATGTTCGTGGCGCTGATGTGTTTATCATACAGTCAACTTGCCAGCCAACCAATGACAACCTGATGGAAATGATTTTACTGGTAGATGCATTACGCCGTTCATCTGCTGGTAGAATTACCGCGGTAGTACCTTACTTTGGATATGCCCGTCAGGATCGTCGTCCAAGATCGGCACGGGTTCCAATCTCAGCTAAAGTAGTCGCAGATATGTTAACCGTGGTGGGTATTGACCGCATAATGACTGTTGATCTGCATGCAGACCAAATTCAAGGCTTCTTCTCTATTCCGGTAGATAATATATATGGCTCTCCAATCTTATTGGATGACATTGAAAAACAAAGTTATGAAAACATGATGATTGTTTCACCAGATGTCGGTGGCGTTGTTCGTGCGAGAGCTATTGCAAAAAACCTGAACAAAGATTTGGCTATTATCGATAAACGTCGTCCTGCTGCAAACCAGGCAGAAATTATGCACATTATTGGTGATGTAGAAGGAAAAACCTGTGTCCTGGTAGATGACATGGTTGATACCGCCGGAACTCTGGTTCAGGCAGCTGAAGCCTTAATGAAATTTGGCGCTGCAAAGGTCGTTGCCTACGCAACCCACCCTGTCCTTTCGGGTCCTGCAATTGACAGAATTAAAGCCTCAAAAATCGAATTAGTGGTTACAGATACAATTCCCCTCTCGGCAGAAGCAAAGAACTGTGATAACATCCGCCAGCTTTCGCTATCCGGGGTATTGGCCGAGTCAATTCGCAGAGTCAGTAACGAGGAATCAATTAGCGCAATGTTTAGATAATTAGCGACAATATTGCCAATTATCGATACTTTTAAAGACATATCTTTAAAGTAAAAAAACGATTTTTACATAGCTTGGGTATCACTGGTCGCGGAGATGCACAAGATTTTATATAACACTGGAGTAACAAAATGTCTGATATTACAATTCAAGCCACAACTCGCGAAGACTTGGGTAAAGGTGCGAGCCGCCGCCTTCGTAGAACTGGCAACATCCCTGCAATTGTGTATGGTGGTGCAAAAAACCGTAAGCCTGTATCTTTATCGATTGTGTTTAAAGATATTACCAAGACGGCGGAAGATGAAGCATTTTTCTCTTCTGTACTTAACCTTGAAATAGATGGCAAAGCAGAACAGGTTGTTCTAATGGACATGCAGCGTCACCCAGCACGTGCCGACATTATGCACGTTGACTTTGAGCGCGTAACCAAGAGCACAATACTTCATAAACTGGTTCCAGTTCACTTCATCAATGAAAATAGCTGTGACGCTGTAAAAGTACATGGTGGTAAGATCCAACACAACCTGACTGATCTGGAAGTTGAGTGTAAAGCCTCTGCTCTTCCTGAGTTTATCGAAATTGATATGGGCAAGGTTGAAATCGGAACAACGATTCACTTATCAGATATTAAATTACCTAAGGGTGTTGAGCTGAAAGCACTGAAGCATGGTGATGATAAGGCAGTTTGCTCTATCACTACTAAAGCTGGTGTACAGGATGACGAAACATCTGAAGATACTGATAGCGCAGCAGAAGCAACTGAAGAGTAATTACTTCAAGTGCTTCTTTAAAAGGCCCAATTGGGCCTTTTTTGCGTTTACCCCCTGCAACTAAAAATCGGTACCATTAATGAGTAATGCAATCCGACTGATTACCGGTCTGGGTAATCCTGGCAACGAATATGACAGAACGCGTCACAATGCCGGCTTTGATTTTATTGATGAGCTCGCCAGTACATTAAACGTGCAGCTCAAATCCGATAAAAAATATTTTGGTGATGTTGGTAAAACGACCATCAATAATCAGGATGTTTGGTTGCTCAAACCCACGACATTCATGAATCGAAGTGGACAAGCCGTTCAGGCTCTGGCTCAGTTTTATAAAATTGAGTTATCTGAAATTCTTGTTGCACATGATGAATTAGATTTACCACCGGGTACAGCAAAGCTAAAAACGGGTGGTGGGCATGGCGGTCATAATGGGCTTCGTGACATCATAGCAAGAATGAGTAATCAACGTGATTTTCATCGGCTACGTATAGGTATAGGCCATCCGGGAAGTTCAGATCAGGTTGTGTCATTTGTTTTAGGCAAACCGACTTCTAAAGAAAAAACGCTGATTCAAAATGCTATATCTGAAGCAGTGCAGAACAGAGACACCATTGTGAGTCACTGGCATAAAGCCATGACACATATGAATCAATTTAAAGCGGAATGACATGCGGTTCATTCCTATTAATCCTGTAAGCCTACTATAAAGCTTACTGACAAAATTTCGGAGAAATACATGGGCATTCAATGTGGCATTGTTGGCTTACCAAACGTAGGAAAGTCTACGTTGTTTAACGCTTTGACTGAAGCAGGAATTGATGCGGAAAACTTTCCATTCTGTACCATCGAGCCCAATACCGGGGTTGTCCCTATTCCTGACCCGAGGTTGGACAAGCTTGCTGATATTGTTCAGCCACAAAAAGTCATCCCTACCACCATGGAATTTGTAGACATCGCAGGCCTGGTTGCCGGCGCATCCAAGGGTGAAGGTCTTGGGAACCAATTTCTAGCTAATATTCGGGAAACTGACGCCATAGCTCATGTTGTACGATGTTTCGAAGATGAAAATGTAATTCACGTAGCCAATAAGATTGACCCGTTGGCGGACATGGATATTATCAATACCGAATTGGCACTTGCCGACTATGACAGCGTAGAGAAGCAACAGCAAAAGCTTATTAAGAAAGCGAAGGGCCAGGACAAAGATGCCAAAAAATTGCTTGAGCTACTTGAAAAAATCATGCCTCACCTTGATCAGGCACTACCGGTTCGCTCATTAGATTTGTCAGAAGATGAATTAAAAATTCTTGACAAAGAATTTCACTTATTGACTACCAAGCCAACCCTGTATATCGCTAATGTCGCCGAAGATGGTTTTGAAAATAATCCTCACCTTGATCTGGTAAAACAACGTGCTGATGAAGAAGGTGCCGAAATCGTCATCATATGCAACAAATTAGAGTCAGAAATTGCCGAACTAGAAGAAGATGAGAAAATGGAGTTTTTACAAGATCTGGGCTGGGATGAACCCGGACTTCATCGTGTTATTCGTGCAGGATACAAACTACTTGGCCTGCATACCTACTTCACCGCAGGCGTCAAAGAAGTGAGAGCCTGGACAGTAAAGCAAGGTGCTACTGCACCACAGGCAGCAGCAGTCATTCACACTGACTTTGAAAAAGGGTTCATCCGATCTGAAACCGTGTCTTATGATGACTTTGTAGAGTTTAATGGAGAAGCAGGAGCTAAAGAAGCCGGGAAATGGCGATTGGAGGGCAAAGAATACATCGTAAAAGACGGTGACGTTTTGCACTTCCGGTTTAATGTCTAATATGGTTAAAGTATATTTTTACTATCCCCTTAAAGATCGACTCGCTGTTGATCTTTTTCGGGATAGTTTGATGACTCAGTTTTCATATCTCGAATGTGGAGAGTTAATTGACCATTTGGTTAACGATCACCCTTTGCCACATTTTGAAATTAGTTGCCCTGAACATCGAATTGAATCACTGGCATTACAACTTGAACCGGTCAGTGAGCAATTCAGCATACGCATCGATTTAGATCCGGTAAAATGGTTGGGACGCAGACTCTAGCGTCCTGATATTAATGCTGGTACAAACTAAAGTCCTTTCCATGTACCGCTTCCAACTACGAAATAAAGCTTAGTGTTCTATAAACGGTAATATCCTTTGGATTCCACTATTGTCATCAACTATTACAAGCCTATTTACAGCCTGAGTCCTTCTTGTATTATTGAATTGATAAGTAATTTGGTAGGCTAAAATACACTGCCACCTATAAAGAGAGAACGTCATCATAAATAAAACAGCCTTGCTCAACTATATAAGAAATGACCTGATTAAATTACGTGATGTCACGTTAGATGCTGCAGTCGATGCACACCAGATTGCCACACATAAAGAAAATGTTGCTGAAAATAAATACGATACATTAGGCCTGGAAGCAGCCTACTTGGCTCATGGACAGTCACAGAGAGTTTCTGAATATAATGCCGCAATAGCAGCCTACAACCGGATGTCATCAATTAACTTTGATGATAGCATGCCCGCTACTGTTGGCGCCCTGATCAAATTAATTGATGATACGGATAATATGATCTGGATTTTTCTCGGCCCCTCATCTGGTGGCGTAATCCTTGACTATGAAGGACTCAAAATCACACTGGTCACTCCTATTTCACCCTTAGGTAAAGCATTACAAGGTAGCTTTGTTGGGGATGACATAAACGTGATAAGCGCTGGAACCCCCAAGAATTATCAATTAGCAGAAATTTATTGATAGCTATTACTGCTACCTACTTGCAAACAGGTTCATTAGAAACCTACAAGACAAACACCTATGCGAACCAACATGCAACCATGTCCTTTATCAAATAGAGCAATGATATAAAGGTTCAAGCTAGACTCTTTAAATTGGTCGGATGCTTACTTGGACACCCAATGCTTGATGTCTTAATTATGGATGTCAATTTGAGAATTACTTTGTCACCACTCAAAGCTTTCGGGCAGTTGCTGCCAGTGGATGCTTACATGGACACCCAATGCTTGAAGTCTTAATTATGGATGTCAATTTGAGAATTCTCGTCTGACGCAGCGTGATACACAGTGGTAGAAAGAGGTAGCGTCCAAAGACACCATGGTTGA
>Ga0224506_10000266_pt1 | contig 49498 bp, 53 predicted proteins | sample SF_Jan12_sed_USG_2_FD_169108 | JGI IMG/M metagenome (GOLD analysis project Ga0224506, IMG submission 169108) | Sediment microbial communities from San Francisco Bay, California, United States - SF_Jan12_sed_USGS_8_1 | ecosystem: Environmental > Aquatic > Marine > Sediment | place: USA... | reverse complement strand
AACTCTTCACTCACGAACGAACGTGTCACACTTTCCTGTTCCAGCATAGCGCGACACCTTGCGGCTAAACCCTTGTCGTTATGCTAAAATATTCATCAATATTTAAATTTACTGTAAATGCATAGCGTGACAGTCGGTCACGCTATACGCCTGTTATGCATAAAGTCCACAATACCATCACCATTTGTTCCTTGACATGTTCGCAATATACGAACATACTTTAATTGTAAGTCGCGATAGCGCGACTTCTGCTTAAGGAGCCAATCATGAATGAAAAACAAATTCAGGTATTCGGAAATACCTGCCAAGTCGATCCCAAAACCGCTGCCCTTTTTCCCGACGCACTATTCATCATAGAACTACATCATCGCTATGTCGGTACTGTTTGGTTTGCAACAGATAAACAGTACTTTATTAACGCCGTGGGAATGACCTATGAACACGATAGTGAAGCGCCAGATGGCAATAACTTTGATGAGTGGGCAGAGTACGCTGCAAACGATCTTCGCTCAATGCCGATGCTGAATTTAAATGAAGCAATCGATTGGGTGGTTAATGGTAACGAAGGCGCAACTAAACTGGTTGAAGTATTAGAGTCTTGGGGATTCATTGAAGAATTAGGAGATGATAATGACTAAACCAATAGACATAAAACCAAAATCACTGGATTACTACCGTGACTTAACCGCTGGCGGTGAATACCAAGTGAATTTAAGACAAGATGAAGCATGTATTGCACTCAAAATTCATGACTACGGCATCGATGTACTATCAGACGAAGAAAAACAAATTCTTTATCGGTTGGTCGGTAAGCTAAAAAATGAAATTTGGCCCTAAAAAAAGGTGTACGTTGTGACAGCAGCAGAATTAAAAACGATCCGCGAATCACTGGGTTTAACCACCCAGTGGATTGCTGATCAAGCCGGTGTACGGCTTAGAACAGCACAATACTGGGAACAAGGGGACCGCATGTCGGTGCCAGGCGATGTAGCAGACATGTTACTTAAAATCGATCAACAATTAGATACTGCTGTCAAACAATCAATTGATGTTGTCCAAGAGATAATCAACAAAAACGGCAAACCAGAAGAGATCGTTTTAGTGCGTTATCGCAATGACAGTGATTTGTGGCACTTTCGACCGGACATGAAGCCACTACCTGCTTCGACTCACGCGGTACTGCTGGCTCGTATGAGCAAGGCCTTGGCTCACATCGACATAGTGTTTCGTATTGAATATATGGAGCCAGAAGAGTATAAAAACTGGCTCGGTAACAAGAAGGACTCTGAGGCTAATCGTAGCCAATGGGCCGCGATGAAATGCAGTGACAAAAGCGAAAGCTGATTGATTCGATTGATAATGAGTATCAGGAAAGCGTTAATGAATAGACATCAAGAAGAAGCGTATTTTTCTGGAAAGAATTTTTTCAAAAGTGGAAAATTTTTGATAGAAAATGTTGTCGATATTGGGGTACAGTTAACTAGTACATACTCATATATGATCGACGGATCGTTTATACTTGAACGTGAAAACGATTTTCTTTTTGTAGATGGCCGCACTAGCGGGCCTGTGCGATGGATGTTAATTGATTCTTCTCCAGAAAGACAACAAAACGCAGACTCGCTCATAGCGCTAGGTGTTCCTATGGTTTCGATTAGCGAAGCAAGAATTAACATTGATCAAGCTGATGTACCTCTTTTGAATATCACTGAGCACAGATGACACTAGCTTCTAAAGAAATAATCAAAATTATAAATAGGGGTCGTTTACCATAACGGGTTGTAAAAAACACTAGGCAGTCATTAACTTTATGAAAAGCTTAGATGGCAATTTTTAATTTTATTCTATAGATTATGAAATTTCCGTGAAAATTTCCTTGTCCAGATTAACTTTTTAAACAAATACTTAAATGGCCGTTTGTGTCAAACTCGACCGCATATGGTAAGGGACCCCTATATGGTACGAATCCCGGCCAACCCTCTTATTGTTCTGCGGACTCCATGTTGAACTCAGTTCGTCTCAATTCTACTGCTTTGGCAATTCTATCTTTGTTCAAATATCTAGCCATATTATCTTCATGAGTCTTTCTACATTCATTGCGCCATTCTAACGCCCATTCATGCTCTGTATCGCCAAGACTATCAATGATATCAATCGGGCAATTCCATATTTGCGGGCCTTGCCACTCAGGAATAATTTTGGCGATAGCTTCTAACGTACCTTCGGGAGTAACAATCAAATCTGAAACATCAATAACGCCAGCCCATGGCTCATAACCGATATCTTTACCCATGGATGCAAAGTAGAAGACACTCAAATGGTTTGGATCAGAAACAATTTCATACATACTATCGGATGCAATGACATTACGAACAATATCATCAATGCTCGTTTCTTTACCGGCATCAAAATTTAAAGTAGCCATAAATACTTACCCCTTCATATCATCTATTGTTAGAGCGTCTATTCCTAACTTCAGCAATTCCTTCTTTGATTCTACTATTCCCATATTGGCTCGCTTTCTCTCTTATGAATTATTGACAGCAACAAATCACTTGAACCAACTATCTCAGGGAAATCCTATGGACAAAATCGAAGTTTTGTTTAGGATTTCCCAATGTACGTATAATTGCCTAGACATCACTGCTTGGTTGTATACAGCTTTTGACTAAAGAGAAAATATGTGCGCTGCGTCCCGTGTAACATGGCAAATGCAACCATCATAAAGATTGTAAAACTCACAATTAGGTAGATATACCACGAGCTAACAGAACCCGCTGGGAAACCCGAAAAGAAAAACCCGAATAAGGACTTAATCAACCAATCACTATGGGAATAATCAAAAGTCAAATTAGCAATCACCAAATCGACGAAGACCACGAAAAATAAATAATAAACAATGCCACAAGATATTCCAAAGTAACCTATATTAAGTAACAGATATTTTAGTAAATAGCTCTTGTTCATAAACTCTCCTTAATCCATTCCCAGAGATCGATGTATCTAACGCAAAAGATCTTCACTTCTCTTTTACGACAACAATTGAAATAACCTGTCTTAGATTAACCCATGTAGACTCATTGCGAGGTGTCTCTACACTAATCCAGCAAGAACCTTTATCAATATCTAGTATTATAGTTTTGCCACTAAAAGCTAAGCCAGCGTTTATTTGATATGTTTCACCTTTTTTTACGAACTTCGGAATATCGCAAGAATTGGCTGTATCAGCGCAGCTTAACAAAACCATGGTTGCTATCAATGAAAAAACTAATTTCATTCTGAACATATCCACCCTCTAATTTCGCGCAAAATTCTTAAATTAATACCGGTACATAGTGAACTGTATCCCGGTTTAGCTTTACCCTTACATAATTTTTCCAGATAACCACTCTAATCCACGCTCCAGTTCTTTACGTATTTTTGCGGGTACTGAATAAGAGTAGTGATTAAGTTTAGTTTCAGCGTCCTTTTCCATTGTTACCTCTTCCTTATCGAAAACACCGTAAAACCTCTTCCATCTGGTGGAGGATATCAGGTGACTAGCTAGGTGTATGTTGTGCAGCAATATACGCTTTGATAGTGCTTAACGGCGCACCACCGCATGAGCCCGAAAAATAACTGGGACTCCACAAAACACCTTTGTAATATTTTTTTTTCAAACTCGGGTGAATAGTTCTTAATTTCCTTGAGCTAACGCCTTTCAAACTATTAACCAGCTTGGATACCGCCACTTTTGGTGGGTAATGAACTAACAAGTGAACATGATCGCCTTCGCCATCGAATGAAATCAATTCTGCTTCAAAGCTTTCACAAACATCACCGAAAAGGTTTTTCATGTCAGCAAGAATAGTGGACGTAAATATATTCTTTCGATATTTAGTCACAAAGACCAAATGAACATGCATATTGAATACACAATGTCTGCCGGTGCGAATGTCACTTGTAATGGTCATAGACCAATACTATACTCTAACTATGATTGTTCGCAAAGCCTTTAAATACAAATTAAAAACTAACCGTGACATCGAGAATAAGTTGTCGATGATGGCGGGTTGTTGTCGTTTAATTTGGAATAAAGCATTGGCAATAAATCTAGATCGTTTAGCGAAAAAATTGCCTTTGCTTTGGTATAACGAACAAGCCTATTGGTTAACGTTTTGGAAATCAACGGAGGAACTTAGTTTCCTAAAAGAATGTCATTCACAACCGCTCCAACAGACATTAAGAAATCTTGAGAAGGCGTTCAAAGATGCGTTTGATAAAAAACAAACAAATAAACGCATCCCTCGATTCAAACGTAAAGGTCAAGGCGACAGTTTTCGTTTTCCTCAAGGTTTTAAGTTGGATAAGGGGCGAGTCTATCTGCCAAAAATGGGTTGGGTTGGCTACTTCAATAGTCGCCAAATCACCGGTAAACCGAAAAACATCACGGTATCACGACACGCGGATAGCTGGTATATCTCTGTTCAGGTTGAGCAAGATATCAATCCAGTCCATCCGTCAGACTCAATAGTGGGTATTGATCGAGGTATCGTAAAGCTTGCTGCGTTGTCAGATAAAATGATTTACGACCCCGTGAGTAGCACGAAGAAATATGCCGAGAAATTAGCAACGGCCCAGCGACGACTTAAAAATAAAACAAGTTTTTCTGCAAACTGGAAGAAGCAACAACGTAAAATAGCAAAGATTCACCGTAAAATAGCCTACTGCCGAAACGACCGGCTTCACTGGATCTCCAATCAGATCAGCAAAAACCACGCGATCATTGTACTGGAAGATTTAAAGGTCAAGAACATGTCAGCATCGGCGAAAGGGACGATTGAGAATCCAGGCAAGAATGTGGCAGCAAAGGCTGGGTTGAATAAAGCGATACTCGACCAAGGCTGGTCGATGTTCGCGAGTATGATCGAATATAAACAACTTTGGCGAGGTGGTCAGGTCGTCTATGTCCCACCCCATTACACAAGCCAAACATGTCCGTGTTGCAGTCATAAAGACAAAGACAATCGGAAGACTCAATCGAGATTTAAATGTACCGCATGCCAATACGAAAATAATGCTGATATTGTGGGTGCATTGAATGTTTTAGCGCGAGGGCATCGCGTGTTAGCCTGTGGAGAGACTGCGTTAGCAGACTCTGTGAAACAGGAACTTAATGCGGCGTGAGCCGTATGGAATCTTCGTCATTCATGGCGATGAGGATGTCAAAGATCATTTTGGAAAATGCGAAGCGGCTTACCAAGCACAAGATTCGTGAGCAATGACCCGGATATCATAGTGATGTTATGTCGTTTGGATTCTTCACGAGAACCTTTACCCGTCTTGCCTGTGTGTACAAACAAACCTTGCACTTTTTTACGCGCGATAAGATTGCCAAATTCCGTTACATGTTTTTGATTGATGTGAGATTGGTAGCGCTTAGCCTGAATAAAAACGGGTTGGTCGTTTATGATGATTCTACTATCAATGCCGCCATCACCTGTATACCGCCGATTGCGTAATATTTTAACACCTCTTTCTTTGAAGGCGTTAAGTATCAATTCTTCAAAAACAAAAGGATCGATTTTGCGCAAGTAACCGATCACCCTGCCCTCGATATTTTCTCCGTTGAATGATCGAAGTTTTTTGATTACAGCGTTAGCTTTTCTTATTTTTCGCCAATGCGAATTCTTTTGACTAAGTAAGAAAAACAGTAGCGCACAGATGCCAATGACTGCAAACTTGATCCACTCCATTGAATCACCTCCATTTCAGTGATCCTGATACATCACCGAATTTACCATATTGTTTTGTCTAGAATAGTCGCTACCAATACAAACTCGACTAAAACAACTAGTGATTACGTTTAACTTCGTTAAACGCTTGTTCGTTATTTGATACTAGAGTAAAAGTAGCGGCACTAAAAATAGCAAAGACCAAATCCAATATTTATTGTTCATTGATTCGTTACTATTAGTCAGTTGCATGGTAGACATATAGTTGTTACATGCAGAGTCTTTAGACCGGAAAATTTCGAATTCTCGATCAGTCATTGAGTTCAGTGGTTTTTGTTTTAAATCAACATAAGTGCGATCACTACACGGGGTAGCGGCGGTGGTAGTGAATGGTAAAGAAAACAATGCAACAAATAGCAATCCAATTAATAACTTCATTTTAACTCTCCTTGTTAATTGACGATCAAAGGCGTCAGTACTTAAATTATAAATTACCCAAGCCCACAGCCACTGCTTGAGAATTTACAGCTAAACACGTCGGGTATACCGATGGGTGTTTTATTATAATAATGCTCCATGCAAAAGCTATAAACGGTATGGTTACCGGCATTGTCATACGCATATAATGCAATAGTGCGAAAAATACCAAGTTCATCCACTTTCGATCCTTTTATTACTGCTCCAATCGTACTAGATCGACTTGAGATAAACGTTCCGTCGGAGGCTCCTAACACTAACGATTCGATTCCAGATGCACTATCAGTTACTTCGAAGTTGACTGCACAAGCATAGGCTCCGCTGTTATCTATCGATTTATTAACTAGCAAGGGAGGCGTTTGATCAATATGAAAAATAACCGTTTCCGACGTGGTTTGATTCCCTGCCCCGTCAGTCGCAATGGCGTACATCGTGTGCTGGCCATCACCAAACGTTTTGACATTGACTATCACAAACCGCCCTTCGGGTACTTTAGGATCAGCGGCCCCACCGTAACGCTTGCCATCAATAAAAAATTCAATATAAGTCACCACTAAGGCCTCATCCACTTGAGCAATCGCTTTAAAATTACTATCGTACATAGCGCCGCCCACTGGGTTAGAGATCGATATGGTCGGTGCGGTGTTATCAAAATACACTGTACGAACATCGGATTCAGTGACATTGCCCGCCACATCGGTTACTCGTATTTGTAAGGTATGGGTAGTGTCCAAAAACGGTCGCGTATTAATGCTTACAGCAATGTTTTCTGTGCCTTCTAAATAGGTTTCAAGCACCTCACCATCGACGATTAACTCCACGCTTCGCACTCCGGTTTCATCAGTAGCTTGTATGGAAAATGTAAGATCGTTCGAATGATACGTATCATTGTCTGGCAAACCGTGAGTCAGCACAGGAAACACGTTATCCAGTGTAATCGTGATCGATTTTTCAACACGTTCTTCGAGGCCGTTAAATGTGGTGACCGTTAACGTATGATTGCCTGGCTCGCGTAAACGTAAATCATAATCCCATTCCAACAACTCAGGCGTCCCATCGCGATGCAAAGCACCGTTATCCAATTGCATCCATGAATCCGTAATGCCCAGTGAATCAAACACGCTGGCTTGAAACGAGCCTGTCGTCCCGATCAAATCACCATCTTTTACATTTAGAAAATCGATTTGTGTACCATTATTTCGAATCACTAACTCACGACGCACTAGAGATCGATTACCTGCGCTATCAATCGCCTCAATTTCAATCGCGGCATAGGAATCGAAATAGTCAGTGAGATCGATGGTTTCCTCAATGACCGGATGATGTGTCCAACTAAACACTAAATCCCTTTGAGTAAACGATTTTCCAATTACACTGTGGGTACGCACAAACCAAACATTAACCTGTTGTAAATTAGTTGTGTCATCAACCGTGGCATTCAGATTCAACACACCCCCCGTCACCGACTGCATATGGGTTGGTGTATTGATAGATATTACCGGCGCGATGGAATCTACGATCACAAATGTTGAAGCGCTGACTTCTACACCGTAGTTGTTGATAGTTCTAAGATTGATTCCTCTATTTCCTTGAGCACCATTTAAATTGTCATATGTTATTTTAGGATTAGTAGAACTTTTAGCTAACTCTTCGGAGAAAATGTCAAAATCAATGTAAGTTTTACTAACACCCACCGGGTCACTCACAATAGCTTCAATCGTAAAAGGCTCGTTAACAATATCCCCTTCATTAAAACCTACAAATTCGATTGATGTGCCTACATTACGAACATAAAATTCTCGTGAATCGATTGTAATATTACCGGCATTATCTTTCGCCTCAACCGAGAGTCGATGTGTACCATCACTGAGGGCCGATATATCGAAATCGCGTTCTAAGGTAGTGATATTGCCTTCAGTGGCCACTTCATTACCATTTAGGAATACGCGCACGGATTCCAACCCATTAACATCACTGACATCAAATTCTAAAGGGACCGTTGTTTTTACGATCTGCATGTCACTCGGCGATGTGATATTCAACACCGGCTGGGTGTTATCGATTTGTAAGAAATGACCTTCTCGATGCATATAACCCGCGTTATTAACCGTTAACAGTCGCAATTCATGCGCACCATCACGATACTTTGTAGTATCAATGGTGGCCGTTACCAAACCGTTGTTGGTTGTCTCGATAGGGCCTGTGTCGATATAAAATTGAATCGACTCAAAACCTTGAGTATCCACAACTTTGGCTGACGCTTTAATCGAACCCCGCACAATACTGTCGGCGACAGGTAGCATATCAACCACCACCGTTCCCCGATTAGCCAAATAAATCGATATGGTTTTAGTAGACGTATTGCCGAGCGTGTTCTCTGCAACGATTCTCAGTTCATGCTCACCATCCGCACCGAGCAAAAAACTATTGGCGGTGACCATAGGATGTTTAAGATCATTAGCGATAAAGGTGTGGAAATTATCCACAATAAACTCAACTCGTTTAAGTCCAACCGGATCTTCAATATCTGCGCTAAACGTAACGTCTCCAGCAATAACGTTATTATTGTCGAGTGATGTACTCACAAACACCGGAGCGTCCGTGGTAATGTTTTTGGTAGCATCGGCTTTGAAGGATGCGAATGAAAACGAATTAAGCGCTTGCGCATGTTCAACGAAACGGTCAGGACCTAGGCGCGTTTTATTATTTTCATGGCCAGCCATGGCTAGCAAATTGACCGCCAACAAGTGACGCAAATCATCCCGCGCAAGCGGAACAATGCCCATTGATAATTCACCCTCGTCGCCGATGCCGTCAAGCAATCCATCGTAGACAATATCGAGATAAAGGAGCTGAGCATAAGTAATACTGTTGTAATATTCATGCACAGGCACATTGTTTTGTTCACAAATGGTGGCGGTATAATAAGAAATAGCCGCTGTAGTCATTCCATAAATATACCCGTTGGGCATCCTGAACGTTGCATTGGCTGGATCGGTGATATCAATCGGTGTGGTAGCCGCTACATCAAAACCCAGCCAATCATTAATCATGTCATGGGCGGTTGCAATTGATTCTTGGACGGGTGTCCCAAGGGTAACCAGGTATTCAGCAAACCCTGCGGCAACGTGTGTGAAAAGCGTAACACTGATATTAAGATCATCCCCAACGCCATAGTTGACGATTGCACTCAAACGATCCTTATCAGAGGTTAAATAAACTTGGTTGTTGCTGAATTCCTCAACGTAAAAGCCTCCGGTCACTTCAAGTAACACGGGTTGGCTGGTTGACTGAAAAGACAAGGAATACTCACCCGCATCATTTGTGACGGTCTCGCCAAGTAGCTCACCTTTGGTGCCATCCTGCCAGCCGTAAACCGACACAACACCATTGATAATAAGTCCGTCATACGCGAGACCGCTGACCGATCCCACTGGGGTTTCAGGCGGAATACTATTATCACCGTGCAAGCAACCCACTAAAGTGATCACAAATATTATTGTAAGAATACGCAACATTGGCTTATCTCCGTTTAAGTACAAAAGTTCCATCTACTCCAAGTGTTCTATACGTCTCCGCGCATAGAGCATTACTGCATCACTTATTGACTCGCTTAACAAAGGCTTTAAGGCCTGTGTAGTCGACGCCAGCAATGTTGTGAGCACGTAACAAAATTGCTTTTAAATCTTTTTCAGAATATCCCCGATCTTTGGAAAACAAAAATACCCGCGCTTCTTTATCGCGATCATCGATTAGTGAATCGCATACATCGGCCAGCATAAGTTCAACGGGAATGGTTTTCGCAATTTTCTTAAATTGTCCAACCGTCATCGTACGGACTTCATCAAACGAATATTGACCCGTGGCTAACAAATAAATAATCACTCGAATTTTATCTGTAATGCCATAAAAATAAGGTTGAAGACTGCTCATACTCGACATTGCTAAAACGTTTCCTCTATTTGTAATACCGCATGTTGTGGCCCCGCCTCTAACACATAATTCACACGACCATGACTCATTTTGCGTTTATCCAACTGCTCAGAAACAACCACTTCTGCGGCGGATTTACCTGCTTCTGTCGCCACATCTGCCCCCGGAATCATCCCAATGACACCGGCACCTAAACTAGCAAGCCCGGCATCACCGGCACGATGAATACTGCGTCCATCGCTGACAATAGAAGCGAGTAGACCCGCGCTACCATCTGCGGCAAACACGTTACCACTAACACTAAACTCATCATGTGCATGTATTGTGATCCCCTTGGTTGCAACGGCAAATAATCGCGCGGACCCAATGACCGCACTCGCTCGGCAAAAAATGGTCGACCCTGCCGGAAGCGTTTTTTTATCGCCAACAATATTCGTTTTCACAATAAGTTGCACATAACCCGGTTGCACATTACTGGCCCCCGTTTTTAACTCCACTGGAATCCGAGTACCAATGGGAATTCCGAACGCGACTGTTTTAAGTGGATGTCGAATAACAATATCATTTTGGACGGTTTTTTCATCCTGCAAACCAGGCGGAATATAAACATAACGTTTGGTCGAACCTTTGCCCGATTTACTACTAGGACTCGCCGCCGAGTTAACACTGCTTGGCTTGGCATCGGCTTTGGTTTTGCCGGAATGATTCAAACCCGCATGAGCTGCCGACAAATTGGCGTTACCTTTACTTTCACTTACTGCTTCCCTACCGCCCACTGTTGGTTCAATTGTACCTTTTTGAGCATCAGATACCCCGCCTGTTGCGCCATGAGTAGTGGCACTCTCACTGGTTGACCCTTCGGCTCCTGTTTTTTGTTTGAAACTCTCACGTAAATCGCGTGGTTTTTGTCGTTTAACCTGGTCCGGTTTAACAATCAGCTCATGCAGTTTGTCATGATTAATTAAACTCTGGCTGTAATCAATTTTTTGTTCACTTTGGCTGATCGCTTTACGATATTCATCCTGAGTGAAATCGGCGGCGTACAGCGTCAAACTCGTTAACAATACAGGGATTGGTACTATATATTTCACCACACGACCTCAATTTCACCCACATCAGTCTTGACCAGCATTTTAAGGCTCGTCACTGGCAAGGCCTCACGAGTCACAAATACCATGTTAGCGGTAGTATTCGCGTTAATGTATTTTGGCACATCGATGGTACCAACAATGGCTTTACCGCCGCCCTTTGCACCTTCGTTTTTCAATTGGATATTTTCAACGTTCACTGGATATTTAGAGGACTCATTTTCAATAGTTAGGCGTATGATTCTAAAATTATTGTAGGTTAATACTTCATTGACAAAAGCTTTCACTGTTTCGCCATTAACCATTTTAGCGAATCCTTCTTCCTTGATCCGTTGGCGACTGTAATCATCACGAACAACGATTTCACCAATCAATTGCAGTGCTTTGTCCTCAGCCATTTGATCCAATGCTTTGTATTTCTCCTGGTACTCTTGTTCCAGTATCGTTTTATAGTTGGTTTTACGCTGTGTTTCGATTCGCTGCTTTTCTGCATCCGACAAATTGAGTTTAACATTCGTGCAATGACGTTCAGGATCATTGACAGCCGTTAATCCTATGGACACCAAATAATTACCCGTCACAATCGAAAAATCCTGCACTGTCCCGTATAGATCCTTTTTAAACTCTTTAAAGTAAATCGGAACAATATTGCCTTTGTCGATAGCCTCTTTATAATTCCAAATATTGTTTCCTGATAATGAATACATGGTTTCAGTCTTCAGCAACTCAAACGGAAAAATAAGATTGACGCCACGAAACGGCATAATCGGCACGACTAAGCGAGTAATTTCCTCTAACTCAAATTCGCACGTTTTCGGTTTAATCAGATGGTCGGGTAACAAGCCGTTGTTCGCCACTGCACCGTTACTTACCATTAATAATGCCATGACTATTTTATTGCATCGCTTCATTCGTGCCTCCTGCAAACGGATCTTTAGCAACATCCACCCACGCCATCAAACAAACCCCATCTGTATTGGTATCCGTTTTTGCTTGCGCGACCAGGGTCAGCACGATGTCGAGTGGATCGGCGAGTTCGTCATTTCGCACCAGATATGTTTTATAACGAATATCTACATGACCGTTCTCTTGCTTAGTAACGAGATTGATTTCAGATTGTACCCAGTCGATATGCGATCGCATTCGTGATTGCTGGGTTTTTCGAACAAGATCCACTTGTGCTATTTCTTGCAATCGGGCTTCTCTCATGGCTTGCTCACACATCATTGAGATTGCGCGATACTGGTCATTATCCACGGTCGCGGCATTGAGTGAGTAGAAATAGTCGATAAAGCGTTTGCCACCACTGATGAATTCATCGTCGGTACGCACCAATTGCTCGTGTAACTCATTTTGGGTAACTTTTAAATAAACGATGTAAAACCCAGCGACCATTAGCGACATACCAATGAAAAGCGTAAATGCCACTAAAACAATTTCCCGCCGTGCTTCTATTGCGCTAAGACTCAACGGTTTTGTTTGACGAGTAGTCATGGTGTCGTTACTCAAAATGGCTTACTCCCCGATTGATTGGTTGCGCCTTGATGAGTGGAATAATTTTTTGCCCAGTCATAACCTTTCGATAGACTGCGACCACCGGCCCTGGCGACATCAGACAGCGGCGCGGAAGCGACGTTTTTGAGCGATGAAGCCATACCGCCAAACATTCGGTCCCGCGACCGGTCACCTCCAGCACTCGGCAAGCTACTACCCAATAACGTCGTTAAACCACCGTTACCGCCTTGGTTGATTTGAGAATAATTCGGTAGCATTTTGCTTGACGTAAAATAGGTTAACGCAGTTGCCGCACCTGCAAACGAAGCAATAATTGATTGATTCTGTGACATGTAGTAGCCAATCCATGCTGAAATAATTTTCACCAAGACAATAAATGCCATCATCACCACACAATACAAATGCCAATAAGTTATCGCAACATATCCTGGCCCTGTTCCCGTCGCCACATTATCGATCATCCAATTCGATACCACGTAATGAAAGCCACCGAGAATCGCCATCAAGATAATTTCACTCATGCCCCACATAAAAAGCCCATAAATGGAAACCATCCATGTTTTGACAATATTAAAACGTCCTTTTAATACCATGGTGGCAATGGCGATAAAGCCAAAGACATAAAGAAAAGCCAAGGCCAATGCAAACAACAAATTAATTACTTGAACGAGCAATACATATAGTAAAGAAACAATTTGATAAATAGCCCAGGTTGCGCTCGCTGATACAACATTGACTAAATCGACAGTTGTGGCAAAGGCTTCACCTAACCAGCTTTTATAGACTTTTTCTTCCAGCATTTGATCACGAAGGCTTAGCAATCCGTTGTGGATATATTGCTGTGAACCCGACACTCCGTAAATGTCAAAGATGGCGAACATTGCCATAAATAGTAAAAAACCACTGCTGACATAAATGACATACACGGGAACCACTGCACTGGTTGCTTGAATAGCTTCGCCCATCGTCGCGTTACCATAAACAGAGCGAACGCTTTCTTGGAAAAACCGCAAACCAAGAAACCCCACCAACAGATAAACAAACAACGTGGAAATACCTGTCACGTAGGTCATGGGTTCATAAATATGCTTGGGAGAAATAACATTTTGTATGAAATTTGTTAAAAAGTTATCTTCTATCGCACCGGCATTATTCCTATCAGTTCCCTGTAGATAACCGATGAAACCCTTATCCCAATTGAGTTGTCGCGCTTGCTCACTTTGCTTTTCCAATTCTTGCTTAAGCTGTATTTTTCGTTGTTCAAGCATTACAGCGGCGATAGAAGCCGTTGATTGTGAAATTTCGGTTTGTAATTGTGAATCGTGGCGCTTACTAGTATCAGCCAATCGCTTTTGAGTGGCGGTTAGCTCAGCTTCGACTTCTTCTAGCCGTTTTAGAACGGCGTCGATGTCCTTACCGTTTATAGTTTCTTTGTCACTGCGTTTGAATCTCAAACCAATTTCATCATGTAAAAGCAGATATTTATCTTCTAGTGTTTCTGCTTTTGCCAATTCATCGAGGTTGGTCAGTGCCGACGCAGAACTTTTTATTGCGTCCAATTCTGCGGCCAAATCCAAATTGACCAATGCATTATATTCTTTATATATTTGATGAATCACATCATTGGTTTGCATCACCGCATCTGATGTCGCTTTCATTTCTTCGAGTTGCTTCTTAGTGGTTTGCAACATCTTACGCATGTTTTCCAGTTGTTGTGTAAGTAAGGCCACTTGGCTTGCATCCGTGGTGGGAATAACGGCAAAGGCATTAGAAAGACCAATAAACAACACGGCCATCAATACAACGGTTCGGTTAAATAATCGCTTCATGCTTGTAATCTTCCTGTCCTTGTTGTTCAACCAAATCGCGCTGATTGAGTGCTTGCTCAATCATTGCGATGCGCTTCATCGGATCGCGGGTCTCCTTAAAAACGTGTTCACGAATTTTCTTATCCGCGCCATTGGTATTCATCAACCGCAAACCGATGTCAGGAAACATCAGCTTTAAATGGTGCCAAACGCCGTTTTCAAAAACAAAAGCTTCGCGATAGTTAAGCTGGCTATTCTCGGATGGTCGCGGGAAATTCTTCCACACTTCAATTGTACGGCCAGGCATACCCAACTCGTTTCCAATTATATCGTGTTGATCGTTTCGACTAAGCAAAGTGATATTCGGAATCGAACTCACGGTCTCTGTATCGACACTAACGATTTCTTTATGCCCTTGGGAAATCCGCGTTAAGCCCACCCAGTCTTTACGGCCCATGCGATCAACGGACAACGAAATCCACTTAATCGCTTCGGGTGATCGCTCTAGTAATATCTTGTATTCATTTAGAACCAATTGACTTCGCTCTGCTCGTGCAAACGCTCGATTGCATAAGCGTACACAGGTAAAGGATAGTGAATAATCAGCGACATCACCGGTAAATTTGTCAAAATCAATCGCATTGGCTACCGGGGAAATCACAAATTGATCTTGTTCCTTAAAAGCAGATCCCACTGGGGTATCAAGAAATGTCAGCAATTTTTCGCCAAGCTGATCTAAATTCGATTGATAGATATCACGCGGCACGGTCATATTATTCATGGCGTCGAGTAACATGGGCAAGGTCGGCGCGACGACACCATTGACTTGATGCTCATAGAGCTGTGTTAAAGCCGTGGATATAACGACCTCTTCTGCCCGAGTAAACTGATTGCCTTTTAATCCATTAAAAATAGGATTCAGAATGGTCATTTGCGAACCAAGCAAGTCAGCAACAATCGCCGCACTCACCTGCGCACCCGTATGAAGCGCTTGATCATAATCATTATAAGACATCAATGGATTAATCATTTGTTCTTTAGCACGGCAATAATGTCCGCCGACGGCTTCGACGTTGCCTTGCTGACTATTGCCTAATTCAATAATGTCATAATGTATGCGTTTATAGGTTTCTAAAAAGCGATGACCAAAATACGTGTCTTTACCACCCAGTGTCTGGGCTGCAATGAGTTCATGTGCAACAGCGACTTTTGAGGGGCTAGTGCCGACTAAATTGCCCGTCGATGACACTCTCAACGATTCAGGATTTTTACAACCGGTCGGGTAGGTAGTAAAAGGCATCATAACGGCTAAGGTATCGCTATGATCTTCTCGCAGGAACAGTGAGTTTCGGCCTAACCCTGGTAGGCGTATGCGTTGCATTTCAAGCTGCAAATCCTGATCATGCCGAAGCGACCCACCATTCTTGCCGATGAGATTAGCAAAAGCGCTGTATAAAGACTCGATATATTCACGATTAGGGCAAATGAGTGTAATTAGGAATGCGTTATCGAACACGTTAATTTTACGCGCATTCACATAGGCACGGTAATTCGCCATATCGCTGAACCGACTGGCCAACCAATCCACTCGTTTTTTTTCCAAGGCCGAATCGTTCTCGATTTTTTGCTGATTAAAGTTTTTATCCATAGCCGCCAATGTGTCTTTTGGCTTAATAATTTGGCAGATATGAAGGTCAATACCCGAGGCAAACAAATCTAAGAGCATGGAGTAATCCAAGGTTGGGTAGCTTTGCACCAAACAGGTTTTGTAATAAAGACCATTGAGTTGATAGCTTTCGCTTTCAGCATCCCACGCTGGCTTTGTTGTGATAATTTGATCGTTAATCGGCATACGCCAGTCAAGTTCAATAGGATCACTCGCATAGTCACGTATCCGCTGAACCGACCGCATATAATCGGTTTTTGATAACAATTGAACACCGGGGTAATCACTCGATATAAGTTTGAATACCTTATATAGCTCGTCTGCATAGCTTGCATGAGTTCGATTCCGCTGCAATTTACTGCCAAACAGAACCGAAAAAATGGGTGACATTTCTTTGCTACCCAGGGATAAAACGGTCATAACTCGATTGGAACGACCGAATTTACGACCGATCTCCGCAATCCCTTGCCGCACGGCTGAAACGATTTCTGGGGGTTTTTCGTCTTTGTACATTTTTCGGCCTTCGGCTTCATATGCATCCACCAGCCGAGTGTCCGGGAGTCGGAATAAATGATGCTCAATGACAAGCCCGTGTTTGTCGGCTAATTTTTTTAATAAAAAAATACGTCGATCATGTTCATCGCCGGTAAGTTTCTCATCAAAAAAATGATTCGATACGCCATCCCAAACAAACGCAAGTGAAACCGCGCCCTCATGATGAACAATAAAATCAACCTCGGTGGCTCGTTTCTCATCACCGTATGGTCTTGTTAACGCGGTTTTCCAGCCGAAATGATCGGCGAAAATTGCGCTATACAAAGGACCAAATGTTTTTAATCGAGACAACAAGTTGCCATTGCTTTTAGAGCGTATCACCAACCAATCCCCGTAGTTTCGCCATACGTTCCAGGTCAATAATAGGAAAATAATAATAGCTGTACTGGAGACAGCGCTGTAAAAAACCCCTTTAACCACAAACAGCAAGAAAACACTGACGGCTGCGCCAACGATATATTTAGCCGCTGGTTTTGGCACAATACTGAGATAAAAACCAGATCCCATGCGTTTTTCAAATGAGTCGATCATTAGCCGGGTAGCGCATTAAAAATGGCAGTCACAATCATTTCGAAGAGCAATGTGAGACCGATCACCCATAATGACCCGCGAATATATTCTTTACCTTTCTCAGGATTGTTGAACACACCCGGCGTCATACGCACGGCACCAAAAGCTAAACCTAATACACCCAACCCGGTTCCAAAATAAAGAATGGTGGAAATGCCACTGTTAATGGCTTTGAGTCCTTCGGTTTTGGACTTGTTAGAAACCATATTCGGTTTTTCAACGTTAACGGATGCAACAGCCTTATTTGAGTGAAGATCGGCGAGTGTGAAAGAAACGGCAATAACGCCAATAAATATTTTTATTAATGTCCTGAATCGCATAAAACTACCTCCATTGTATGTTTAACAAAGAATAGTAGCGAATATGCAAATATGCAAGGAAGAAAATATAAATATATTACATAAGTGCGCGGGGTCGTTTGACTTGCTGGGTATGGTTTAGTTGGCGATCAAGTTTTTGCTTGAACTCTTTTTTCGTTAATGCCTCGGTATTCGTGGCGCTGCGTTCATGCAGCGCTAATTGTAATTCACTAACGGAATCCGTGTATAGATGAATATTCTCCGAAGCACGTGTAAGTGCAACCATAAACGAACGCGCATTTGTCGTGTTAACACGAAAACTGCTCATCACCATCATCACATTATCCTTGGTCGCGCCTTGAGCACCGTAAGCGGTTTTAGCATAGTCGTGGACAATATGGCGATGACCTAACTCGTGTGTATTTATATCGATAGTATTGCCGTCTTTTTTCTGTAATCGTATTGTATCTGCTGATAATTCGGCAATCACTAACTCCTGATTGCGTTTAAGTCCTAACTCATTCTTATTATCCATCCAGCGTATTTTATCGCCGACGGCTAAATTGATTCTTTTTTCTTCAAATACATGAACCCCACCATCGAAATTACCGCCGACTTTGGCGGGATCAATGAATAAAGTTCGCTGGTCATTTATTGACTTCAAGCCCAGTTTATTGGTGCTCGTATTGACCCCAATCACTTTGAAATATTCCCGCTGTTCAATCGTATCTTCACCACGATTGCCGACCCCATGGTGTGCATTATTAAAACGCACGATGTCGCCAGTAACATACGCCCCGACAAACCGCTGTTCGGTTCTAGTCAGATATTTATCTCGAAAAGTATCAACTAACATGTCGCTCGATTTCAATGATCCATCCTGAAAAAGGCCTTGCCTAATTTTATCCGTAATCAATTCACATTGGGCATTCGTGGGTGCCACTACCATCGTCTTATTTCGCGCTTCAGCGCTAAGCGAAACCCAAGCGTTTGAAATCTCAGCAATCAAGGCATCTTCTTTTTTGTTTTCCGTCACGCGATTCGTGTTTTGCAATAGCGAGACAGTCCCGGAGTAATCCCCTTTCATCACCAGATGAAAGGCCTCTTTTGTTATTTCGGTTTTTGGCCTTACCCAATGATTGAGTAGACTCGTCACCATGCCAGCATCTTGTAATTGCTTAAACCCTCGCCCCGCCCCGACCGACTCTAGTTGCTTGTAGTCACCCACAAAAAGGATTCGCGCATTTTGCTCCCGCGCCAAGTCCATCAATGTAACCACCCGATCTGTGGTTAACATACTGGTTTCATCCACCAACCAGTATTTAAGCTTGTTCGTGTTGAATTGTTGCCGGTTTGACTCAGTGATGATGTAATGCTCAACCGTCGAAACATCCATATTGATCGACTTAGAAAGTTCATCCGCTGCTTTATGTGTCGACGCCAATGCAATCAACGGAATTCCTTGCTCATCCAACAAGGACTTGTACATGGTTAACGCGGTCGTTTTACCAACGCCCGGATCACCTTGGATTCCGTAAAAACGTTCTTGCGTCGTTAGTGCTTTCGCAATCGCCGTTTTTTGTTGATCGTTTAAATGTGTATTGTCCAACGTAGTGCGAAGTTGATCGATGTTGTCGATGGTTCGTGGCAGCGGTTCATGCTTTGCGATGTGATCAATCAGACGCTCTTCGAGCACTTTCATTTCCGGTGTAGTAAATAATACAAGACCGGCATCGTCCGCATGTGCTTTGGATAACAATAAATCGCCATTGCGTATAAGCCGCTGGATCTCGTCACCAATATCGGAAAAAACAATTTGTCCAAGACCAAAGCGCATGGCTTGCTCACCTAATGAATCGATAGTGAACCCCATGTCTCGCTCAATGATATGATTAATGGCACGACGAACTGCTTTTTTTGCCGTGTTCGAAACACCGGGATCTCGGGAAGGTTTGCGATGCTTGTTAAGCAAAGACACATTGTCGTTATATGTGGAGGCATCTTGAAAAAGTGGATCATTCTTGAGCACTCGCTGAAATTCCTCGTGATTAAGAGCTTCTGTATTGGTGCCACTATGCCTCGATAGAACATCAGACAATTGCTTGTAGGAGTCGGTATATAGAGTAAATTGAGTCATTGTGTTAGACAATGCGGAAATAAAAGACCGTGCGTTAGCAAGCTGAAAACCATTACTTTCCATTAACAACAAACTGTTTTTCTTTCGTCCGGCCATATGTAATTGACGCGGGGTTACGACATAGTTATGTGAAAAATGCAAATGAGAAGGGTCATCGAATGATATTTTGGTTTTTGTGCCGTCACTCGAATCAAGTCGTATCCAGTTTTTGGACACTTTGCCTACCGTCAACTCAGTCCCCCGAACAAACCCTAGTTGCTTTTGATTATCTAGCCAGCGTATTTTATCGCCGACGGCGACTGACAATCGCTCAGTTTTAAATAATGAAATGTCGCCTTCCTGCGCAGCAACTTCGGCAGGATTCACGTAAATAAGTTGGCGTCTCTTTTTGGATTTCAATGCAATGCGGTGATCCGCCTGGTGAGTAGCTACAACAGTTAAGTATTCGCCACGCCCAATTGTTACCGTTTTATTGTGACCATCACTAGTTATAAATTCCTGATTAAAACGAATAACATCATCAACGGCATAGCCGTCCATTTGCACGAGTTTACGTGCAGACACAACTTTGCTTTTTAAAGTAGGCGCCACAAGCTCTTCGCTTTTAAATTGCCCCTTGGCTTTGAGTCCTTCGCGAATTGCGTGATTCAGATCCGAATAATGCTGGTTAGATGCAATAAGATGCGTATCGGCTTGTTCGTTTTTATCCAGCGACAACCACTGATCAGCGATTTGCTGTATACGATCTGAGTGATCACTGATTTCAACAACGCCAGCTTGTTCGTTCAGCGTTGAGATAGCTCCTACATAATCCCGCTCTCTAGCCATAGCAAGAAGCGATTGTTGTGATGGACTGAGCAAATGATCGTCATGAATACTGTATGCAGATTGGCCCGATCTGTGTAATTGGTTAAACCCGCGTCCGGCACCCACGGATTCGAGACGTTGTTCATCGCCCACAAAAAGGATTCGCGCATTTGATGATTTAGCATGTTTGATTAAGGAATTAATCCGCTGGCTACTGATGGCTTCGGCCTCATCAACGAGTAATACTTGTGAACGAAACGGCTTATTGTGGCGTTTCCGATGAGGATCAACCATATATTGATCAATCGTCATAGAGGTCATGCGATGATCTTTCGCCAGTCGTAACGCTGATTGCCGGTTACTACTTAATCCGATCACTTGAACACCCTTTTTATCGAGCAAGCGATGATAGTGTGTAATCAATTGCGCTTTATCGAAGCCGCCACTGATAGCTAAGCTCGAAACATGAACGGTGTCGGTAAGCAGTGATTGCAATACTTGGCGGTGACGGTCATCTATAGACAATTTTGCTAAGCGCTTTTCAACGTAACCCGGTTTAAGCAGCCCAGTTCTAGTCTGGTTCTGATTGATAACCTGGCTCAATAATTCAGCTTCTTGTATCTTCATCCGTGATAACGTCCACAATTTTATGTGCTTAAAATCAGGATGCGCTTGTGCTGGTAGTAATCGCCCATTCTTAACCAGTGTTTCAATGGCGGTTGTAACGTCCAATATTTGCGATTGATCGTCTCCAAGAATAGATAACGCTGTTTTCGCCAGTGCATTCTCAGAAAATGATGCATTCCAATCCAACAAGTATTCAATTGCTTGAGATATCGCCGCGTTCACGTTGTTACTCGGTACTTGCCTGGATGAATCGGTCAACGATATCGACGTTTCATTATGATCAATAGTAGTAATGCCTGAAGGCCCAATACCGTCAACGGGTAAGCGTGGGCCATGGTGTTCTTTGGTAGGTACCTCGTGAGCTTCTTGGTAGGCGCGTGATTGAATTAACTCCGGTGCAACCTTATATTGACCCGCACGCTCAAGCCACCATTTATGCAGCTCTTCACGGTCTACCGATTTTTTGTGTTTCCGTGTGATCACGGCTACTTTCTTGGCTAATTTAGAGTCATAGGGAATTTGTTTGTTTTTAAACCAGTTTTCTATATCCTTTGATCGCGTTGAAAACTCTTCAAGCATCGCAGCGCTTACGCCTTCAATCTCAAACAAAGACGGATCTCGATGCACGGCTAAAGAATATCCAGCATCGGTTAAAAGCTTGGCTAAATAGGAACGGTATACTTTGCCCAGGTATTTGTTTTCCTGCGATGCAAAAAGACGATCAGTATTAATTGACCGCCAACCATTCTCGGTATGAGTCATGTTGAGTAAATAGCAATGCGTGTGTAAATTGCAGTCAAGGTTACGACTAACATCATGAGTGAACGTGGCAAACACAGCGTTGTTGGTGGCACTGACGGTAGTTTTACCCTCTCGGGTGAGTCGTGTATCAATAAGCGATTCAGCAACCCTAATCGTTTCCCTAACCGCCGCTTGATGAAATTGACCAAGCTCAGTGACGCCATAAACTTCAGATAGAATAGAGAGCGACTTAGGCGCTGACAACGTTAAATCCCAGCCGGATCGATGCTTGATTTCACCTTTTTCAATTCGACCTAATTGCTGTCCTTCAACTAACCCACCCAACAATTCATTGAATAACTCAGGATCGATTCGACCTTCTAGCCCTAAATACCGCGCACCCTCCCCTAACCAGGCGCTATGCTCGATACCTTCCTCTTTGGTGTAATAATTATCTTTTGTGAAGTAGAGATCGGCGGTTGGTTTGCCTTCGACGATGTTTAACATGGTGCCTTCCTATGCTTACAATAGCGGTTCATTTAGAACTTCACTCGACCAATCCTTTGCCTTACCTGTTTCATCAGAACTCTTTTCGATAACTACTTGGTTAACTACTTGCGGCGGCGGAATATGTCGCTCAATAAATGTTTCCGCGACAATAGCGCGGCGCTGATACTCTGTTTTTATTTTGGTGACGGGCCAGTCTCCCGAGAATTTCAAGTACGCGGTTAAATTCGGTAGTCGCTGTATCTCCGACGGCATAACAATGTATTTATCCTGGCGTTGATCACTGGCACCCATTGAATCCTGATGACCACCATAATGGGCATTTTCATTTTCATAGATGACTTCTTCCATGCCGAGCAAGTCTGCATTCCATTTTGCAGCGGTCGGCTCATCGGTTTGGAAAACCAATTTCGTGTTACATCCCGCAAGCATCGCCGTGGCACTATCACGCCCATATATTGAAAACAATTCATTGACCGAAGTAAAACCTAATACATTACGAAGACCATGCTTTCGACCTTCATATAATGATTTCTTTAATGAGTTGATTTTGCCGAATGACTGAAGTTCGTCAATGAAGTTCCAAACCACACGATCATCGCATTTCGGCAAACTCAACACCGCTTTGATCGCCGTATCTATCCATGCGGTTATTAAAGGCCCCACGGCATCCATCTGTTCTTCTGACACTCGTATAAACAACCAACCAGTTTGCGTGTCATCGCTGATCCAATTGCGAATAGAGAATAAGGGGCGATTTTCAAGCCCTCGCAGAAACCGCATTGAACGAACCTTTGGGGCAATCGACGCCAATACAGACGACGCATGTTCGGGTGAATCGGGATCGATTAACAAAGACGCAAAGGTGCCACTCAGCAATTCGAGTATGCCACGCTTGACGACTTCCCGTTCGTTGCCAAGCAAGTCAGCTTCGACGCAACGGGTCGATTCCAGAATTTTTTCGAAGATGATGTCAATGGAACCGTCAAAGTCACTGTGGTGAGATACTTGATAAAGCAAGGCCGAAAACACGGTGACGGCGGCTTCCGGCCAATGATCATCACGCCCGGATTGTTCGAGTGTGGGTATAAATGAACGTGAAATACGTTCTAGGGCTAACTCTGTTGTGCCTTCCGAAAATGGCGTCCAATAGGCTGATCGCTCGTCAAAGGGCGATAACAAAACATCGGTATCTGGATTGTAAAAGTGATTGAACAACTCACCGGATTTATCCACCACCAATGCCTTTTGTCCTAGATTGCGAACTTCTTGCATGATCTGCATTAATGTTTGAGATTTACCAACACCCGTGTCCCCTGATAAATACAAATGTCGACGAATCTTGTCCTCGACCCAAGGTACATTCCCCAACATAAATGGCGAACCAAGGCCATCAGATTGTATGGCGTCAGCCAATTCCGCAGCGTCGATTTTTTCAGCGCCTCTCAATCGAAGTTGCTTGGTTTTTTGTTCCTTGTAAATGACTTTGAAAATTCGCGTAAACAGTAGGGTCACTAACGCGGCTATCACTGACCCGATGACCAATGAGCCAAACAAGTACCATAGAGTGTGACGACGAGATTCCAGAATATGGGGATTGATGACGGCTTCACGACTAACGATATTAATGTGACGGTTTGCCGGATTGGTAAACATAATGTGACTGTCACCTCGGTCGAGCATGATCATCACTTTCGCAACGCCATAACTAACGGTGTTTTGCAAATGCGCTCGGTTCGCAAATAACGCTAGTGTGCTTCCGGTTATTAAAACCATGATTATGGCAAACACTTTGAAACGAGTGGCCAATGCTTTCGTGTTGAGATTGAGTTTGTGTGCAAACCGTCGATAGGCTTTATAGTCATCCGTCGCCATAGTCCATTCCTTCGTTGATTATCATTTCCCTGAGCTTTGGTAGTTTTTCCTCAAATTGTTCATCCAATGATTTAAGGAAATCGTCGCCACGTGTTACAGCAATGTTTCTCAATATAAATAGCGTCTTTAGCAGTATGTAATCTTCGCGTCGGCGCATTTCTTCGAGTTCTTGCTCCGCTGAAAGGCCCTTTTTCAGAAGCACTTCTAAGGCATCGGTGTTACGACGAATGCCATTTTTGCGCGAATATTTTACTATTTCTTGCCATAGTTTGCTTTCACAATTGAATGATACTTTACGAAACTCTTCCATGCTTTTCCTTTGTTTTTTATAACTATAATACTTTGTCTTATTATATATTACTTTGAATTACTTTCAATATTATTCTGTATTACCGCTCTATCCTTCGTCACATATAGCTAAGTCTAGTACATTCTCCAGCAACGACAGTTGCGATTGGTATGAGAATTTTTAGAGTGATCAATAAGTGCCGTGATAATGAAGGCTACGCCGCAAAAATGCGGCGGGCAATGGGGGGAAGGATGCTGTGAGCTGGCGGTTTCCTTGTCTATTCTATTTTCCGCGTTACGGTCAACAAACGAGTAAAAAAACGGGACTCTACATAAATAGAATAATAGGAGAAACAGAAATGAAAGCTATTACATACATTTTACGTCTGTTAGCAATCGCTAATTTAATTTGGCGTTTGTTAAAAGAACTATTGTAAAAACCAGACCACTGGTCTGAAACCGTGGTCTGATTTCCAGACCGGTCGGTGGTCAGGGCTGAATTTACTGGTCTGAATTTTCAGACCACTGGTCTGAAACCGTGGTCTGATTTCCAGACCAGTCGGTGGTCGGGGCTGAATTTACTGGTCTGAATTTTCAGACCAGTGGTCTGAAACCGTGGTCTGATTTCCAGACCGGTCGGTGGTCAGGGCTGAATTTACTGGTCAGAATTTTCAGACCACTGGTCTGAAACCGTGGTCTGATTTCCAGACCGGTCGGTGGTCAGGGCTGAATTTACTGGTCTGAATTTTCAGACCACTGGTCTGAAACCGTGGTCTGATTTCCAGACCGGTCGGTGGTCGGGGCTGAATTTACTGGTCTGAATTTTCAGACCACTGGTCTGAAACCGTGGTCTGATTTCAGGTCATCTTAGATTTAGAGTCTTTCAAGGTCTTCGCAATTTGAGCAATCCGCTGACCTCTTGTACTGCCAATCGCGTATCCAATATCCTTAAGACCAGTAACAATTTTGTCTCTCGAAAGACTTCTTATTTTTTTACCTTTGAACAAGCGATAAGCAGTTTCAGCCAGCTCTTCATCGGTTGGATCAGATGGATTAGCCACAAATTTTACAATATTATCAAACGAAGTTAGCTCCTGACTGACTTGTGGTTTTTTGTCTTTTTTCTTAACAACCGCCGCTTTGGTCTCAACAACATCTTTATTAACCGTTGGCTTAGTAATGTTCTCTGCCGGTGAAACTGGTGTCGTTTCTGTTTTGACACCACCGCCTACGGGCTCAGGGGGAGTTGGTGGATACTCAAAAACGATAGGGACTTCTTCGTTTGCAACTTCATCTTGTGTGTCATGCTCAATTTTACGAGCACGAAGATAGCCACCAAATGCAAAGCAAAAAATACCGCTAATCTCAAAAAATAGTGATCGGATGAAATAAAACCCAAACTCAATACTTCGAGCATCAAACCCGACTATATTTTCAACTTGAACAAAAAAACCTGCGGCTGTCTCTTTTCGGTCCCGCTGCAATTCAGAAATCTGCCCTATTAGCTTTTCTTTCTTTTCAATTAAGTGGGTAGCATCTAGCAAAGCTTCCCTGCCCAATTCACGAGACTCGGCATAGATCGATTTGCTTTGTTTACCCGCATTAGCTTGAAAACTCTCGATAATTGAATCTATCGTTTTCAACTGACTATTCAATTGAGCCAACTCATTATCAATCGCTTTTGTTTCATTTTCACCGCCATAAACGGTTGCTTTTTGTGCAATTGTCATAATGGAAATAGAAAAAATGAAAAACGACACGCCAAGCGCAATAAGCGCATATTTCCAAGGCCGATGAATACCTGGAATTGAGGTGACAGTAACAAAACAAACGGTTTCCAAAATTTGGAAAAAAATACCGCCTACGATAAATGTGTTACGCGCTGAATCGTTTGCTGAAAAATGAGACAGACCGGTGACGAGCAAGTAACCAGAAACACATATTCCAACCAATCCCAATAAAAAGAATGCGCGGTATGTGTAGGGTGATACGTCTAATAATTGTTCTTTGATCGATCCATCGATACTTAAATTTGTCATTATTACTATCTCCAAATTCCATGGCGCACCCATGGACAATAATAAACTTTACCTAGAACACGTCAGTCATTTGTCTTAACACACTCATTATTTTCGAGTTCAATTTCTTGTTTAAGCACATCTTCCCAATCATCACCAATATCAACTGGCAAAATCGCTGAGAACTGAACATCGGGACATCGACTTACGGTATTTTCTAAATGTTCCACATGTAACCAACCACCTTTGTCGTTATCAAAAGCACCAATCACGGTTTTTGGTTTGTGTTTTTCTATTATTCTGACGATTAATTCATCAACATCGGGGGACCAGTTACCCGACGTAGCCACATACATCGTATATTCAGGTTTGTTAAATAGACGGTGGTAACACATGGCTTTAATCGCCGACTCTGTAAATACAATAGTTTCCAAGACTTCCGGCACATTACTTCGCCATAGGGTTTTTGACCCGTTTTTTGAAAAACTCTTAAAACCTTCTTTCACTATTTCATAACCACAAACCCCTTGCTCATCCCAATGCGGAAATATCACTGCATTGTCAAAACCCTTAAGTGCGCGATTTTTAAAAATAGGGTGACCTTGGATTCCTTTGTGAATGCCTTTGTCTTTCAAAAATTCGACTTGCGAAGCGGGTTTAAATCGCTTCAAGAATTTTTTAACAGCCTCATGATCGACAACCCGCTCTTTGACCTGGTTTTGTACGAACAGATTTGTGAAAAGAGGCGAGGGAGAATTCAAATAATCGCGCAAGATTTGGCGGACTTGGCCAAGGTTTGCAGATCGAGTTTGTTGAACGAAATCGATAATCGTACCCGAACGCTTACCATCAACACCGGCATTCGGGTCAAAATAAACCCAAATCCCATTTTTGACAGTAGTGACAATTCGCTCACCTGCCCCATTTTTCATTGAAAACGTTGTTTGACTCGATTTACGCTTGTCAATTTCATACCCAACCGACACCGCGTATTCGCGCAAATCAATCGTTTGTTTGAACGTGTTTAGCTCATCATCCATGCTAAAACCGATACTTGATTGAACCGACAAACTCAAACCCATTCATGCCATTGCCTAACGCAATGTCATAGTTTTCAGCAAGATCGAATATCCAATTATCACTAAATTCAAACTCATTATTCGCTTTTAATATCAACGAAAAAGTTGTTTCAGAATTATCTGGTAAATGTTGCGATAAAAATCCCTCAGAATTGATCGTGTAGCGTAAAGTGGAATTGAGATAAGCCGATCTTAGTCCGACGCCAAACCACGGCTTGAAATGCCGGGCGACTGGAGCGCGACGCAACCACGCAAACTCAACATAATAGCCGCTGATATTTGCGCCGATGTTGTCTTTTGTCGCTTTAGCTGAATAATTAGCAATCTGCCAATTAAGTACATAACGATGTATTCGGTTAGGTTTATATTCAGATAGCAGTTCAAGCGGTGTAATAAAGACTTGTTGTTTAGTCGCACCATCAAAATACGAAAAGCTACGAGATGAAAACCCCGTACCAGCGCCGACAAGATACTCTGACTCGACGGCGTGAGCCGTCGTAAAGCAAAATGTGGCTGTTAATATCGCCAATTTCTTAAACATCGTTCCCTCGACTTCCCGTAGTAATTAGCATCATAAGTATAGCGCAAATATACATATATGCAAATATAAAAACATCAATGGCTAAACAAACATTGAACGACTTGTAGTGAACACTGAGCATTGATAGTTAATTATCGGCACTCAAATAAGTTAAAGTGGACCCATCGCGAACTATTTAAATAATCTGAATAATAGAACATATTCAATAAGTTACAGAGAATCTGTAGATCTACAGATTCATCTTTTCGAGTAGTTTTTCTAGTCCGGTCATAATTTCTTTACGACTAGCGCCCGTCTTACTACTAAGCGATATATTAATAGTTCCTGCTCGATTTTTTTGCGCCGCAAACAGTCGATTGCCGTCTTGAGTATTAAATTCAAACTTCTCAATACTTACCGCTTTCGTCTTGGGTTTAGCTGCATTCAAAAGTGCTTTTAAGACTTCCGGGCTGGGTTTCGCTACTTTGTTTTGCTGTATCGCTTTTGCTTCATCTAAAATCATTTTTCTTGTTTTTGGGTTGTTCAAAAAAGGGGTCAGCAATCGAGCATAGTCTCGCTTAATTTCACGTTTGTCTTTAAATGCTGCGACGATAGTCTCAGGCAATTCCGCTAGTTTGATGTAGCTGCCGATTCTATCAATTGAAATTTTCAACTTTTCAGCCATGTCTTTTTGAGAGCGGTAGTGCTTAAATTCTTTCAAAGCTCGCGCATATTTAATTGCTCGCTCAAAATCGCTAATGTCTTGTTTATCACGATTTTCAATATCGCTTAAACGAAACGCTTGTTCATCAGTTAACGTTCGGGGTTCAATTAAAAATTTAAAATCCGGTTCATTATTATTGCGTAGCCACGACACTACCCAATGCCGCCTTGCGCCGGTAATCACTTCGTAGTCATAACCTGGCTGTTTTGATTCTCTAACGATAGCCGGAAATTGTTGCTTACCTTCAGATTTAAACTGCTCAATCAAATCAGCACAGGAGTCTTCATTCAGTAACTCATAAAATCGATCATGCCCTGTCCAAATCGTGCACGAAGCGGGATCGACAAAAAATTGCTTTTTACTAACTGCACTGGCATTTCTTTGTAGATTTTTTTGTTGCTGGCTCAGTAAATTAACATCTCGCTTTTTTCGAGCGTCATCCGATTCTGCTGGTTTTATTTCTTGACTAGGTGAGCTATCAACTATCGCTTGTAATTCATCTAACGCCGGTCCTTTTCTTCGTGCCATCGTTCTACCCCTTTTATATCAATCCTGATTTAACCAATGCTTCATGATGCGATGGCCATGTTTTTCGTATTTCTAGTTCCACTTCATCCCCTACTGCCTTAACACTAGTCAAAGCACGTTTGTAGGTTTCTCGCGACGCTGCTGGTTTTTCAAGTTCAAGTACTGTCATAAACATTTGAGCCGCATTTTCGATTTCTGCTGAATCTTTTAGCTGCGTACTAATTAAGTCGCGGTCATATGCAATTCGCATATTTTCTGCAATTTCTTGATGACTGGACTTTCGTTCGTCTTTTCGACTGATAAGGACTTTGACGAAGTTAAACCCGATTTCGATGCCTCGCTCTCCCATCGCTTCCATGGTTTCTTTCAGCATTGTAAAAAAATGAGCGGTCGAGGAAAAATCAACATTAGACGGGGGGACAGGGACCACAAGCGCATTGGCTGCATTAAGCACTGACAAAGAAATCATACCCAGCGCTGGCGGGGGATCAATCAGGATAATGTCATAATCAGCTTTTATTGTTTCAATGCCTTCTTTTAATTTCACTAAGTAATCAACATCGCCTTGCGCTGCTCGTGCTGCTAGTTCATATTCTGCGTTATAGAGAAATAAATTAGCGGGGATCAAATCAATATTAGGCCAATAGGTTTTACGCACAGCATACTTTAATGTGCTGAAATCAATATCAGCACCGCTTCGATCTGACAAAAATGGGTAAATGGTATCTTTTTCATCTAAATCCAAGTCAGGATTGATACCGAAGCAGAGCGTCGAAGATCCTTGTGGATCAACGTCGATCACTAATACCCGGTAACCTTTGAGTGCAAAATCATGGCTTAGGTGTGTAGTCACCGTAGATTTTCCAACACCGCCTTTAAACGACTGCACCGCGAGCACACAAACTTCCTCATCCGATTTACGCCACGGTAAAATATTCGCACGTTTTCTTATTTCGTTGATTTCTTCCAGTCGGTAGGCCTTGCGTCTGCTTTGCTTGTCTAGCTCGGGAACAATGGGATCTTCCATCAATTCATATTTTTTAATTGTCGGCGCTGATAGATTCAGCATTTCGCTGACTTGCGCTAACGTGAAACGAACGTCTAGTTCTTTTCGATTGCCCGGTGCAAATACATCAGAACGTAACTTTTCAATAATTCGATAGGAACGGTCTTCAATTCGAGCAACAGCATTAACATCAAATTTTCGTGTGCTTGGTTTTTCAATCACTGTATCCATAAGTATCTCACTACCGTTTGTGTAATTCGCCTAAATTATAGTCATATTGTAAATTTATGCGAATCTTTTGTTTGATACAACGATTAGCGAAAAATGTCCACGGAAAAGAAGTTTAATTAAAAAATCTTAAAAAGTACGCAATGAACATTTCTTAACCACTTTTTACAGAAAAGCTTTTCACACTACCCTTTTGTTATCTCGAAATAGTATTTTTACCCCTTGCCAGTTTGCTGACCTAGCTCGGCCACGTCATTGTAAGCACTAAGGCCGGTTTCCGCGCATGTTGTTGGTTGTCGTACACGACTTAACTGCCCTTACTTCGACTTTCGTTCCCAAAATAATACGGCGTCCTCCATTCGTTTTTTTCAATTAATTGGAGCATAGTTTTAATTGCTGCGTTTCGATGGATTTTCCAGGTTCCAGAATTTAGCGAAAATGCCATTTCTTTGATGAGCTTTATTCCTGCGGAACCCGGATATCCGAGATTTGCGAGTTTGTGTCGAAGGTTCGTTATCTGAATACGGTTAAAAACAACGTTCATGATTTTGTCGCGGGATATTTTCTTTTGGTCAGAGTACGGTGTGTTATTAATATTTATTACATTGTCTAGGTTATTAGTTATTTCAAGCTCATATTTGAGCGGTGGACACAGACCAAAACCCTTTTCTGATAAAATTTTTTCCCCAATCTGTCCACATGGCTCATTATTAGTGGGGCTAGGTGTCTCGGCTTCAATGGCTGCTATTTCTGCTTTAATGGCAGTCAGTTCACGCTCAACTTCTGACAGAGTAGGGGACACTTCATGCACTTTGCGAGTATGTCGGTTTTTAGCAGTTAATATTATTTCTCGTGCGATCTCAGCAGGAAATGTGAGGCGCGCACCGGTTAGTATGTTCTTTTGCTCAATCACCGTGTAAGTACGCTCAATGAGCCTTGCTTCCTCTAGCTCAGCTATAAATTTACGAACAGTTGAATAAGCTTTACCTGTGATCGCTTCAGCATCTAAAAAAGTAAATTTTGCAAAATATTTTTTGTTGAAAACAGCCCGTGGAAAAATCAGCGTTAGATAAATGATTTGAGCACTGGGACTAATCCCGGACTTTGGTAAATATTCAAGGATCGGCGCGGGAATTGCGTAGTATTGCTTGGTTTCAATGATCTCGCGTAAGGTAGAAGCATCACTGATTTTTTCGCGGTAAGTGTCTAGATCGACAGCTAAATTACTCATCTCATATCTCCTTTTTAAAGGCCGAACGAGATTGTTAGCTTGACGTACAAACAACCAAACGCTATCATTTGCATCACTTATACGGTTTAGTCAGCCATCTCGGGCGGCACTAAATTAAAAGAAGGTCGCACTGCACATGCGGCCTTTTTTATTGCCAAAAATTTGTCAAATTTGCTTGATTCCTGGTTTTATTGTCTCCCTGTATTCCCATTTCATTGACATATCAAAACCCCATCGCTAAAATTATTTCAACAGTTCAAACCAAAGAGCCTTTGGGGTGATACTGGCCCTCCTAATCATTTCGATCAGGATTGTTAGTTAAACGTCGTGTCAAACGTTTTTAAACATTTTAAAAACCCGGTGTCCCAACAAACACCGGGTTTTTATTTTTAAGCGGCTGACAAATTCAACTCAGATTGCTTTTTCTTCCTCGGCGTTTCACGCCACTGTAGCCCAGCACCATTATATTCTGATGCATCAACCTCGATGCGAGTGATGGCGAAGCTTTCCTTTATCCAAAGAATTGCACTGCCAACATTTCTAAAAGTTCGCAAACCGCGCTCCTTCACTTTGCGAATGTATGCTGAGTCGTCACCGATTATTACTTCCACTTCACAAACTGACTTCTTCGCGTGAACGACAAAATGCATATCCAATTCACTTTGGAGATAGGTGCGAACATCATGTTCATCGATTGTATTTAGTGGAATCATTACGGCGTCTCCGTTTCTAAAACATACGTTTCAAGGATAGTAGTTAATAATGCTTGGAATATCAACTAGAATAAGTCAAAAAGAAGAGTCAACTTACTGACGTCAAAGGAAACTTTCATGGCCATAGCAAACCTATTGATAGGGAAAATCAGGTGCAGCCTCGATTTGCCGAACTCATTTGTTGAGCAATTAGAACAGCACATGTCCTCTGATAAGACTCATGAGTTAGATGAAGATTGTGCCATAGAAATGATGGAATGGTTTCGATGCCGATTCCCCACAAAGACTAGACCGTCTTCAATCATGCAGTTGAAGTACGCGAAAAATATTGCTGATCGTTTAGGCATTGAATTACCAAAAAATATTGGAATCAGTGTTGTGTGTTCACAATTTATTGAAGATCACGTCAAAGCTTTTGAGAATAGGTATCAGAAGACCCCAACATATAATCAAACCGTTCGGGAAATTGAACGTGTCTGTCGATGGATGTCGGCTAAAGGCAAGATCGAAGCAGGGCAAAGCATTGAGGCCGTAGCTGAAGATTTAGGTGTGTCTGTGAGTACAATAGAAACGTATTTGCGCAAACTCTACCGGTGGTTACAAAACAATGAAGGAACCGAAAAACATAAGGCGGTACTGACAATATTTGAAAAGGTGAGAACACGAACCTCTAAAGATTGCATATGAAAAACGGCGAACGCTGGGATGACGTTTATCCCAGCGTTCGCCGTTATGATTACGCAAAGTCGATTTTCTCCAACGACTCTTCCCAACCGTGAGCTGGCGGCGTATAGACATACCATTCGATTATTTTAGGGTGGATGTCAGCTAAATGCTTTTCAAAAATAACCCGGTTAAAAAAACCGGGTTTAACATTGAGGAATGAATATATTTTAGTTTAATCAGTCACGATTAAGAAGCTACTGAAACGACACCAGCATCAGCATATGAACTCACCACACTTGAGATCAACAAAACCCGACGGGTTTTTGTTGGGTCACTTGGATCAGTCGATGGCTCAAAGAGGGTAGGGTGGTAGCACTGAATCGCCCAGTAATATGATTGACCTCGAAGGGTAAACCGACCGAAGTCATGAGTATCATAACCAGGTTGTCGGAATTCGCGGTACTCCGTCACGCCTAAAAATACCATTTTTTTAAGCTCCGGTGGCAAGTTCATAACGGTATCTGAAAGTAGAATACGGCCACCTTTAAAAGTAGTTCGCAATTGATCGTTTAATTTGGCAATGCGTTCGATAAAAACGTGTGTAAAATCGTCACTCATGGTCTAACCCTCTTTGTCTGTATGTTCTCATTCAAAAAAAGTTGCAGCATTTTTTGAATATTTGCTCTGCTGAACACTGGTTATGTTAAAAAACAGGTATTTTATAAATACCTACTCATTAAAAAATGCGAAAATTGAAAAGGCTTGTTTCATTGATAAATTAAGCATGGTTAGGGTAATCCGTTTTTCATAAAGCTCCCCTGTAAAAGCGATTCTTTTTGCATTGTCTCCTTTATTATAAAAGCGCCAAGTAGTTGGCACTTAAGAAGTTATTTCTGGAACTGGAAAGCGTGTGATCGTCTGTTTCAAGAGAACAGTTCGATGAGAACGAGCCAAAAAAGGAGGAAAAACTCCCTCCCTCTTACAGACCAACGCGCGGCCCCAATTTCAAAAGAACTATTTTATTGATCCGCGCGTAATATTCTCTTTTCTTGCTAACAAGAAAATATTGAAGGCTTAAACATTCCGGGAAACCAGCACAACGGCGTTGTGCACGGGTTATCAATAGTGTATGGCGAACGTGGGGTTAATTTTCTAACCCCGAAAAAGTGAGCCACTGTTGATAACCCGTGTGCAACGCCGTCTCGAACGAAGCGCCGCCGCGAAAATGGGATAGATATTATTAAAAAGAAACGGCTAAAAAGCCGTTTCTCCTTTTTCCTCTTTTTCTTCCCTAGGTGTTTTCTGCATCCGACATGCTCGCAATAGATCTAATTGAACGTATTCGATGATGACTTTTTTGGTACTCACGTCGTTTAAACTAAAACCATTTTTAAGTAGAATTTCAATCAATGTCGTTCTATCAATTTTCTTAAATAGTTCTACGATACCAATCAAATTTTGCTGTCGAATTAGAATAGTTAAATGCTCATTATGATCTAACATGCTAGTACCTTTCGATTCTTATGATTTTTGTGTTCACTTTGGCAGTGGGGAAAGTATCGTTCGGTAACACTTCCATAGTTTCTGCTTCTTCGTGATCAAACGTGATCGGCACTAGCGCAACCATAACACAATGGCTATGCCCACCTGGACCCAACAAACTAAGTGCCGCTTTAAAATGCTGTTTCACTTTCCGAAAAGGCGGGTTCATGATGATTCTAGGAAATTCGATTTTGTTCACGGCTTTTTCGGCATATTCTAGAAAGCATTCGTTAATCGGATCAATAAATTGATCGTCTTTGAAACGTTTTCGAACATGAGCACAAAGCCCGGCATGGCGTTCAATCGCGGTTAACTCGTAACGACTATGCCCTGAGTCATAAAGTGCTTGAATTAAATTACCGGTTCCGGCCTGGGGGTCTAGTGTCAACTTATCACCATAGTGGCCTAAGTATTCCACCATTCTTTCTGCAACGTCTAAAGGGGTTACATGGCATTCGGTAAAACCATCAACCACGATAGGCTCCGCAACTGTGTCGCGTGGCTTTTCAGCCACGCGCCCCCTTTTATTAACTGTGATGTAACGCGGTTTGTTAGGCCGCTGGTAAACATTCTGTTTCATTTATACGGCCTCCTTTTGTGCTGGTTGTGCCCATTGGATCGGTAACACTGTTGTTCGTTTGTCTTCTAAATGTATGATGGAGTAAGGTCCATAAATATCTTTACCAGCCGTAAATACTCTTATTCGACAAACAGCCTCACTCGTTGGCCCTTTGTAGGTAGCCCAAACCATTACCCCATTAATATCAATCTCAATGGTTTTACTTTGGGAATAATCCCCTTTACTGTTGAGACTGTATTCTCGTTGGCTCATCTTTGTGATTGTGCTTTGTTTCATCCCTCGCGGATACAAATGTGCATAAGTAGCATTAGCTGTTTGTTGCCATAAACGCTGCAAACGCTCCGCTTCCTCTGCAGTCGGATTTATTAGAGGTAACACCTTTTTAGTAGATTTGCGTCGTGGTTTCGGTGTGGGAACCTCATAGCCCACATTTTTCATTAAATCGCGCCACTGATCCAGGCTAAGACAAAGTGCTTTGCCTTCTCCAATGTGATAGGGTAAATCCACGCTAGAACTTAAATTCCACTTTTCGCCCTGCTGGGTTGCTTTGGGTTTGTGTGCTCCATGCTCTCTTGCAAAGGCTTGTAAGGTAGTTGCTTTTATTTCTCCCTCATACCGTTGTACTTCGCCAAGTTCTGCGCGTTCGTAACTCAAGCGGTTTAAAATATGGTTAATCCAGCGGCCAGTATGAGGACTGGTAGAAAAATAACGATGATGGCTTAATGTTTTTTCGAGGGCTTCGTCGTGATTCATTTCACCACTATTCAGCTTGGACCTAGTTTCACTCGGCGCATAAGATCCGTTTTTATCATAGGCACCAGCATAATGCTCAATTGCTTTGTTACGTTTTTCTAAATCATCCATTTTTTCTATTTTTGTCCAAAGCATTATACAAACGCCGTGGTGGTTTAGTCTTCGTTGCCAGTCTCGCAGATCCGCTAACAATGTTTTAATTCGTCGTGCTCGTACACCAGAATCATTTTTATAGTTGGCGTGTTGCTGTACACCTTCCGCACGATACGCCCAATAATTAGCAGTCTTCACGGCTTTAATAGACTTTCGCTCTGCCGACTCCATACGTTCTTTATCTTTACGCGCCCTACGTTCGGAATGATGACCAACTAAAATAGGCTGGCCACCCGCAAAACGTTCTGAAATCCGCTGGGCGGCTTGGGCAAAAATACCCGCATCTTTTAAACGATTCTCGCGGTAGCCGTCCAAACGCAACGCTTTAATTTCGGCACGTTCTGCAAGCGTCATTTCTTCCCGGTCAATCTCCCCCGCCAAAGCTATACACAAATCTTCACGCGAGGGCGACCAGCTCGGCGCTACAAACAACCCCTGTTTAGGTGCCCAACTAAAACCCGCCTTTTTTACTTGTGCGTATAGCTCTTCATCTAAACGAGCAGAAGCATACAACCGAAGCTTGTTATCTTCCGGTGAATAGGTCGCGGTGAAAGTGATCCCGTTTGTTTCCATGTCAAAAACTCCTTTTTAAATAAACCCTTAACTTGATTACAAGTATAGTGTACTTGGTACACTCTTTCAAGCCTAACTTGATGATTTATTGAGTTTATTCGGTTTTTCTTGTTATATGTATGTATTGTATGTACACTACATACATACAATACATACACGGAGCGGCAAAAATGGTAAATCCAGACATTAAGAAGAAAATTATCAATGCAGCGGATGCGCTGGCCACCCGTGGCGAAAAAACCACAAACGACGCTGTACGCGAAGAGATGGGGGGCGGAAGCCTGGCCCACATCAGTCCGGTGATGCGAGAATGGCGAACTAAGAATGAACAAAACACCGGGGTCATGCTTGAAATGCCCGGCTCCATCAAGACCGCAATCGATAGGGTCGGCGCTGAAATTTGGAAAACCGCCGATGCCGAAGCCCGCAAGAAAGTTGAAGCGGTGCAGACTATCTCGGAAGAACGCATCAATGAAGTGGAAGCGGAACGCGACGAAGCCCTGCAAGAAATCACAGCACTTGAACAAAAGAACAAAGAACTACAAACCCAGCTCGAACAAGCCCAGGGGCAAAACAAAGAGATTCAAACCCAACTAGACCGCAGCAACAAAGAATTGCAGGAAACTAAAAGCGCGGTGGGGATAGCAAAATTAAAGGTAACGGTAGAAAAGGACAAAGTAGAGGATTTGAATGGCCGCATTCTAGCCAACGAGGAAAAAAACAGCGTACTTCAAACCGAGCTTATAGAATTGGCTAAAAAAATGAGCGAACAAGAAGGTAAAGGCAAATCGAAAAAATAACGCTGTCCGGTGGCCGTGCTTTTCGGCCACGCCTAGCCGTAACCGGTGCCGTTTGGGTCTCGGTGGTGTTCGTGGCCACCGATACAAAACCAAACCGACCCGCCCCCTTGCAGACCAAACAATATATGAAGCTTCACCCCACTGATCGTTAAAAGGAGATAATTATGCAACGCCAATCAACTGAAACCATCGTCACAGAACAGCAACTCGTCACTGATTTCTCAGTCAGTACCTGGCTAAAGAAACAAATAGAAGAAACAAAAAAGAGAGATATTCTTGATGCGTACAACGATGCCCAGTTACTACTTCAAGTGATTGAACAACGCTATTCGCAATTAGATGTTCTGAATCGTCAATAACACAACTCGGTTAGTTGGAAATACTATCAATCAAACCGGCTTCGCGTAGTTCGAACTGCAAATAACGCCAGTCCCGATTACGCATTTCACGCCAACGATCTGGCTTGGGTGAGCACCAAGCCTTAACGCTGTCTACTGACACAGCGGCATATTTAGCAATCTCAGGCTGGCTAAGACCAAGCTTTTCTTTCAACCGAATCAGCTTATCGTTGTTTGTATTGGAATCACTCATATTTAAATCCTTGTGTACACGAACTCAGTATAGTGTTCTAAGTACACGATAATCAAGTTCTTCTAGTTTAAAGGTCTACTGAGACAATCCACTTCCATTCCTTGAGATAAAAAGCAATCAGAGCACCCTTCTGAAAACGGAAACGACTAGCAAAACCTTTCCCAAATTTCGCGGGCGTATCAACACATCCCTGCCGCTCTACCTTTCAGGCTACATAATTACCGGCCCGAAGATTATCCTTAATATTCTCCAAGGGCGTCGACTCGATACGTTCCAGTAACACTTCATACCTATCCATTGTCACTGCCATTTTACCGCCCAAAACACCGTTTGAACTCTTTAAATAATCGTATTAACGATAACAAAACAACCGCTTACGATGAATCTGAAGATCTACAGATTCATCTCTTCAAGCATCTTTTCAAAAGCCTGCATAATTTCACTCCGACTAGCCCCGGACTTACCATTGAGAGCAATGGTAACTGTGCCCGCCCTATTTTTTTGCGCCGCAATCAACCGTTTTCCATCCTGCAAATTCAACTCAAATTTTTCTAATTTAGGAGCCGCTTTGGTTTTTGGTTTCGCAGCATTCAAAAGCCTTTTAAGCACGTCACTACTAGCCAGTTTGCCGTCGATTTTTTGAATCGTTTTTGCTTCAGCCAAAATTAATTTTTTGGCATTGGGTTTATTCAAAAATGGATTCAGCTGTCGAGCATAATCCATTTTTAATTCGCGCTTATCACGAAATGCCGCGACGATAGTTTCTGGTAAATCGGCCAGTTTTATATAGCTGGCAACTTTATCTTCGGTAAGATTAAGTCGCTGGGCCATTTCTTTTTGCGACGCGTAATACTTGAATTCCTTTAGAGCACGGGCATATTTAATCGCTCGCTCATAGTCCGATAAATCCTGCTTGTCGCGATTTTCAATATCGCTAAGCCGGAATGCCTCTTCGTCTTCGATTTCACGTTGTTCGATTAAAAACTCAATATTTTCGATTGCGCCATTTCCGTTTGCTCGCAGCCAACTTACAACCCAATGTCGCCGCGCACCACAAATCACTTCATAATCAAAATCAGGACTTTCAGATTTTCGAACAATCGCAGGGAATCGCTGTTTTCCCTCAGCTATCACTTGTTCGATTAAATCAGCGCATGATTCCTCATTGAGTAATTCGTAAAAACGATCATGTCCCGACCATATGGTGCACACCGAAGGATCAACTAAAAACTGTTTGCTTGGGCTCGTCTTCGCATTTGCTTTGAGATGTTGTTCCTGCTTATTGAATATACTCTCTTTACTTTGTCCCTTCGGTTTCTCAGGTTCAGTAGTTTCCCTCCCCTCTCTTTTGTCACCATCAGCCATAGTCATTAAGTGCGCCTGGCTTGGCCCTCTTCTATTTTTCATTAAACTGCTCCGATATCGATCCTGATTTAACCAATGCTTCGTGGTGAGATGGCCATGTTTTGCGAATTTCTAACTCGATTTCATCGCCTACCGCCTTAATACTTCGCAGTGCCCTTTTGTAGGTTTCCCGTGAAGCGGCTGGTTTTTGCAATTCTAAAACCGTCATAAACATTTGCGCTGCATTTTCAATCTCTGCGGAATCCTTAAGCTGTGTGCCCACCAAATCCAGGTCATAAGCGATTCGCATATTTTCAGCAATTTCTTGATGGCTAGATTTACGTTCGTCCTTGCGGCTGATGAGCACTTTTAGAAAATTGAATCCAATCTTGAAACCGCGATTTTCCATGGCTTCCATCGTTTGTCTTAACATCGTAAAAAAATGAGCAGTCGAAGAAAAATCGACATTAGAGGGTGGTACGGGAACGACGAGAGCGTTCGCGGCATTCAAAACAGACAGTGAAATCATACCAAGGGCGGGTGGGGGATCGATTATAATAATGTCATACTCATCTTTGATCGTATCAATCCCATCTTTTAGTTTCAGCAGATAAAAGTCATCTCCCTGCGCGGCTCGTGCGGCTAGTTCGTATTCGGCGTTATACAATAATAGATTGGCCGGAATCAGGTCGATATTAGGCCAATATGTTTTTCGAACGGCATAGTGCAGCGTACTAAAATCATATCCACGACTTTGCTGTTCCGACAAATAAGGGTAAATGGTGTCCTTATCGTCTAAATCTAAATCAGGATTGATACCAAAACATAACGTAGAAGATCCTTGCGGATCGACATCAATCACTAATACTCGATAACCTTTTAATGCAAAATCTTGGCTTAGGTGTGTCGCCACCGTTGATTTTCCCACACCACCTTTAAAAGACTGGATTGCCAAAATGCACGGCTCTTCATCATACGCTCGCCAAGGCATTTGTTTAGTCCGCATTCGCAACTCGTTCACTTGCACTAACGTGTACGCTTTGCGGTTACTTTGTTTGTCTAACTTCGGCACGATAGGGTCGTCCATCTTTTCGTATTTTTTTATTGTTGGAGCTGAGAGATTTAACATTTCGCTGACCTGAGCCAGCGTAAAACGAATCTCCAATTCCTTCTGGTTGCCTGGCGAAAAAACATCAGCGCGAAGTGCCTGAATAATCCTGTACGAACGGTCTTCAATACGACCGACGGCGTCAACATCAATTTTGCGTTTTGATGTTGCGGGTTTTTCTAAAAGAGTTTCCATTAAGTATCTCGCTACCGTTATCCAATTTCGCATAAATTATAGTCGCATTGAAAATTTATGCGAATGTTTTCTAGCTGACAATGGTTTGTTGAAAATAAATAATATTTCGCGGTTTATCGAAATAGAATTTACAGTGCGGTCTAGACGCGAAAAAAACAGTGCTACAGTGCCCAAATCATTATGACTGTTGCTGAATTGAAACGGGAAACAATTATTACTAACCAGTATGGATTAAACAAAATCAAATATCGGAACTAGCTATTGAGTATCCGGATGTTTATTAGAGCACGTCCGTTTACAACCGCATCGCTAAACCCCGGCAAACCTCTCGTTTGTGCTGTCTCTAAGAATCTGAGAGTGTACGAGTAAAACTAAAGATTATATTAAGAAAGAAAGAAAAGAATAGGGCGGAAATTTTACGGAAAACACTCAATAAAACAAAGACCTATTAAATAACTCTGCACCCTATACCTACCACCTTATCTAAATGTGGATTAAATTATCCACAACTGCACCCTATACCTACCACTTTCCGCTTTAACTGCACCTTGTGCCTACCACTTTTTTCCACAACTGCATTCTGTACCTACTACTACTGCACCCTATGCCTACTACTTTAACGATCTTAAATACGACCAATTGGTGTCATAATTCTGAGAAAAAAGAAAAATTTCTGTGGATAAAAAGGCGCTGCACCCTACACCTACCACATCTGCACTCTGTGCCTATCACCTACTGCACCCTGTGCCTACCAGCTACTGCACCCTACACCTACCACTTTGAACAAACTATATTCGCTGCCTGTGGATAATTATTACGTATAATTAATGAAATGCGTAAAAAAATATTGTGCATTAGTCGAAATGCGAATACTATCTCTGCTATGAATTCAATTATCCATCAGTTTTTAGAACGAGAAACCATCAGCCTCAATGAATTGCGAGAGCGAAAAAACAATGGCGAGCTTTTGAGTTTTACTGCTGTCGGTATAAAAGAGGGTTTCATGCTGCAAGCCAATCTCGATAATGTCACACCGAGACTTCGTACTAGCAACGGTAATATCCGCATATTTAAAACATTGAGTGCTTGCGCGTTGTACATAAAAGAAAAGCTGGATGCCACAGAGTTACTCGTTAAATTTAATGATTGGGACGGCGAAGGAGTGCGACGCCCCTATAAAAACAAACAAATGAAATTGTTTGAACAACAAAAATCCGCGTAGCGAAGGGAAAGGAAGCAAAGGGATGAGCCAGGAATTAACAAAAGATGAAGGCAATGTTTATGATCTTTTCACGCATACTTTTGTCGTTGAAGGTCAGCATGATCAATACTCAAACACTATTGATCTATGGGATTTGGTACCAAAATATTTCATATCAAGTCGCAAGCAAACGGATATGCGAAAAAACTCAGATCAATTACCCGTGCAAGTACATGAGGTCGTCGTTGAAGGCAAGCGATATAAACTTGTTCTTCAGCCCGCAACCGTACTTGAAGATACCGGCAAGCGCGATGAAAAAGATGAACCAATCCTAACGCCGGTTCAATATTATCCATCAGAAAACGAAGAATTGATAGAAGATGTAATACGCAAAGTTTTTATGGACCAGAATTACGGTGAACACATTGCGGAACAAGAAGAATCGCGTGTTGCATTTTCTCTTCAAATGATTGCAAGAGAGCTTAAAAAATACAATAAATCTCGCTCAATCACTGAGATAAAAAAAGCGATTACAATTCTTCGTAATACGTCTATTTCACTGTATAGAATCGGTAAAAATAAACCATTATTCTCAAATAATATATTAAGCGATTTGGTCACAGTGGATCGTGATGCTTACCTAAGTGATTCGACTTCACTTTGGGCTGTTCGTTTGCCTTGGATCGCTTCAAAAGGAATTAACACATTGCATTATCGACAGTTTAATTACGTTAAACTAATGGAGCAGAAGACGCAATTAGACCGATATATTTTTAAACGACTAAGCCATAACTTTGTCAATGCAAACCGTACCCAATCCTATCATTTCGCCTTGTCTACCATCGTCAACGACAGCAAGCTCGTTAGTCACAGCCGCACCGACGCAAGAATTAAATTTGTTCAACAAAGTCTTAATCGATTAATCAAAAGAGGAATTATTGTTTGCTGGGAACAAGAAGTAAGAAAAGCAAAAACAGGAAATAGAATAGAGGATGTAATTTTTGACTTGTATGCCACGGAAATATTCATTAAAGAACAGAAAGCAGCGAGTGCTGCGCATAATTATCGGAAAAAAATGCTGGGGTTTGACAGTAACTAGTAATAAACAAGGTTAAAATATCAAAAGAACTCGGGGAAAAGAAAGCCATCTACAACTAGAATTCATTACGCAATCAGAAAGTATCACACCCCATAGCTGGCCAGCACAAACAAAGGGACCAAACGAATGAACGACAACGTAATACACTTATTACCAGAAGAACAACACAAATTCGCAGAACTGCTTAATCATTATCAATATCTAAAACCGTTCTGGAACTGGGAAAAAAAAGAATGCGATATTGATGCGCTAACAAAGCGCATAGGCACAATGTCACACGCTGAAGCTATTATTGCAAAATTTTTCCTCTCACTATGGACGCATGAAAACCATGGCTTCGATATTTTTGAAGCCGTAAGCACGCTCGATGACGAAGATCTTGCGATGATCAATCATTGGATGAATGCACCATTTTGGCCATAGGGAAAGGAGAAACTTCAATGAATTCGAAAGCACACTCAGAAACCTATCCAATTAATTGTACTGGCGATGTCTGCACAGGTGATGTAATACGCTTTAGTGAAGCAGTATTTATCGGGTCATATCGAAAGCCTCAGTACGCGGGTGATCGCACAATTACGGCTAATGTCGTTAAAGATAGTTATGGGTCCCAAAAACAACAGCACACGTTTACGCTCGAAGTAATCAGTGTTTCAGGTGAACAAGCGGATGATATTGAAATCGGAAAGAAGATCCGCCGTAAAGGTAGAAACGTTTATCGTAACGATTGTTGGCGAAAGCTTTGGAAAGACGAATCCTTAAGACAACAAGCACTTGATGAAAAACATCATCGCGGATCTCGCGCAAGAGCACTCCGACAACAAAGGATAATGACCGATGCCATTTTATGATGACGCAAATAGTTTAAATCACAAAGTCGTTATTGGCGCCAATACCTTTGACCGTTGGGTTATCGGAGAAGGTGCCGACTCTACAATCGAATATCTCATTCATCTATCTGAGCCGCGTTTCATTTGTAAAATGTTTACAGAAGACTTCGATGATAATGAGGATCATGACATACTGGAAGGAATTACGATGTCATGCGATGGTCTGGTATTAAATCAATTTATTTGGATTGATGAACCACCAACGGGTGACAATTTACATTTATTAATGGCCGATGCCTGTAAAGCATTAGATAGAGACAGTCTAAAGTAAGGGGTTAGCGTGGCACTGAAACGAAATTTAACAGCAAAGCAGTTTGAGAAAACGATTAAGCACTTTCCAAATATGTCGCAAGAAATCATTGATGCGAGCCGTCGTTGCCTTGTTGATAAAGAGCGACCTATTGATGTTGTGCGGCAAACGGGAGTGATTAGAGAATCACTTATTCGCGCTAACAAGCACTTGTACGATAGATATTTATTGGAGTATGGCCAACACCCCGAAGATTGGGTGAGTGATACAGTTTGTCTGCCTCCAGATTTGATGACAGAAGTGATCGAGTTAGAAAAAAATGAATTGGCGAAAGTAAAGTATGCAGAGTTGAAAGATTAATGGAAAACGATCCCGGTGGTGGCTTACTACCATTACAAGAGCGACAGAAACTATATCTGGAACGCCAATGGGCACTATTAGAAGTACTAAAAAAATACAACAGTAAGTTTCCATTTTTGTCGGCAGGCACCAATTTAGCGCTTGTAGGTTTTCTGTTGAGTTTTAATCTGAAAGGTGTGAGTAATGTACAAGTGTTGTTGGCAACAAATATTCTAGGAATATTTGTAATAGCTATTCTTACTGGATTCTCAATTACATTTATCAATAGTCTTCATAAGCAAATAGCGCATCGTAACCGACGTATTAACTATCTATATTCCAAAATGAAAATATGGCATGAGGATTTAGTAGAAAATGCTACTGGGAGTAAACCCGACTCGAAGGAAGAAGATGGTTTCCATATTTTTACCTATGCTAACCATGTAATTGGCATCACAGGAGTTGTATCAATTATTGCGATCCTAGTCATTATCTATATGAAAACCACTTAGATTGTATTGTCCAGTGATGATCAAGAAAGATGTAAACCGAAAGAGGTAGAAAATCAATGGCATCTAAACGACGATTAACAAACCGAGAGTTTAACAAAGCGGCAAAGCTTCTGCCGCGCATAGCTGAATTTACTTGCGAAGCCGCTCGCCAACTTTTGGTCGACAATGTACCGGTTAAAGACATTGCAGAGCAGACCGGGCAAAAACGCCAGGCAATCGAACGGGTGGCAAAAAAAATCTATGACAAACATTTACAGGAAAGTGAAGGGTGTCCGCCTGGATGGATTTCTCGTAAAGTGCATTTGCCGCCAGGCAAAATGAAAGAAGTAAAAAAGATGGCAAAGGAAGAATTGAAGAAAGCGCATTATAAGTAGCGGTTTGAGTGAAAACATAGAAATGACAACTCAGTCGTTCTCGATGTGGTCACTGTTGGACATAAAGAGATAAAAAAAGAGTTTGTGAGCAAAACTGAGGCAAATGATTGGTTAGATCAATACTTAGGAACAAAAACAATCGAATGCGAAACTGACTATGATTTTCGTTTTGATTCAGATTTACCAACTACCTAATGATAAAACGGACAAATTCAAGGATGATGAACATGAAAGGGAAAATCGGCACGATATTGGACTCAACCTTTACAGTATTTTTATCAATACCATTGCTAGCATTCGCTACAGCATTTGCTTTAGTAGCACTCACCATCGGCTTGTCTGTGATACCCGAATGGATACAACTAACGTTGCTTATTTGCACCGCAATATTTGTTTATCAATTCAAGCAAATAACTGAACAGAGCGATCGGGAAATTATACTCAGAAATGTAAAAACCATAAGCTATGGAATGGGTATCGCATTGTTCTTGGTGGGCATCGCCGGCATCAGCACAACGGATGTTCAGCCAGGCGAAGCTTTACAAACAAGAGATTTTGCAACACACACTAAAAACAGTATACAACAACATATCCAAACGACCATGGCGAACATAATTTTATTTCTACCAAAGGCAATCGCACTAATAACTGCTGTGTCACTGGTTATTGTAGTTCCACTGCGAAAACATATCGAAGAAACGGAGACACAGTAATGACGTTTGACGACAAGGTTATAATGAACGAGTTAGAAAAAGCATTGTTTTATTTTATTGCGAAAGATCCTAGATATGCTCATGAGTACCAGTTAGGTGGCTACGTCGAATCCGAGGAATAAGCGCGAAAAACTATACGTAAATTCGGCGAACAGATAACGCCTCGTACTATAGATACAATGCAAACCGTTTTTTATGATATAACAAAATCAGAAAAGTACGTTAGCTATGATGATTCGAATGGTAATTGTTATGATGATGGCAAGAGCGTAATCGTTTACGCTGTCATTAATGACATATGGGATGGCATCGGGCCATGGCGTAGTTAAACAGAGTTCACTATGAAAATACTTGTGGCGTCACCTAAATCCTTTATCGAAAACGGTACTATAAAAAACGACTTAGTAGAAGTTTTTACAGTTTTCAGAAATAAAAACAATATTGTAGCAGTTTTGTCTAATCACCCAGAGCCGGAATGGTATGAGCAACACGTAGGAAGGTATGGCGTCCAATTTTTTCAGGTAAAAGGCAGACAATCAGGAGAACATCTTATATTCAATGCAAACAATAATAACCTGCAACCGTATGATGTCTTCGTCCTAGCAGGGAGTGTAGATGATATAGCTATGGCAAAAAATTCTGGCGCAATTTTAATAGCAGCCAATTGGTCAAACGAACAAAGAGTACGAAATTTAGGTATTCAAGTAAGTAGCGCAGAAGAATTACAGCAACTAATAGAGCTAGTAACAGAGTGGAAAGGAAACTGGTGGTATAACTACAACGATTCTCAATTTCGGATTAAAGCCTTAACTAATTTATCAAGCTATGGTAAGCATATCGATCAGCAAGCTTTTTCTTCAAGTGTAACGTCTACCATAAAGAATGGAGGCAATCTACTTAATTCATTATTAACTGTCACAAGTCAATCACTACTTGTAGATAACTATAATAAAGAAGAAAACTTATTATGGGGTGTTTATCCATCGTCTGCTAGCAGCAATAACGACAGCGAGGTTTTAAGTGACTTTACCCATAGACTTAGAACTACCGTATCAAACGTGCGATTCGCAAAAAGGGGGCAACCGTTATTCATAAGACACACAGTATCACCAAAAAGATCCGCTGGACAGAGTGTCGATCGAACTAACCCAGCAAGTCAGATAATTACTATGAACTTGAATCCTTTCTACAAAAACAGAATAGTAGGAAAACATGTGGTAGTGCTAGACGATTGTACAACTTACGGATTGTCCTTTGGGGTTGCGGATGCATTACTAAAAAAAGCGGGTGCTAAAATGGTAACAGGAATAGCATTAGGGAAGTACGGTAACCAGGCACATAAATATAGCATCGAGATAAAGTCAGATCCATTTAGGCCAATTACAATGAGCGACGTAGTATTAGTAACACCTCATAGAATTAACGGTACAGAGTCACCTATATCCCAAAGCGTATTACAAAAAATAATAGTAGTATGAAAGTAATAATTGCAGGATCAAGAGAATCGAGCCAAATAGACATGGACAATGCTTTAACCCAATGTCCATGGATAAATTTTATAAGTGTTGTAGTATCTGGTACAGCAAAAGGAGCTGATAAATTAGGAGAGCAATGGGCCAAACAAAGAAACCTAATAATAGAAAAATATCCAGCCGATTGGGAAAAGTATGGAAAAAAAGCAGGCCCAATACGCAATCAACTTATGGCAGAAAATGCAGACGGATTAATAGCGCTATGGGACAATAAAAGCCGAGGCACAAAAAGCATGATAGACTCTGCAAAAAATTGTGGCCTACGAATATTCATATTCGACTTCAAAAACAATAGCCTTACTCATATCAATCCAACAAAAGCAATAGGTCAAAAATGGGAACAGGCCGAAGAAAGAGCAGGTATCAAGGAGCATGATGCGGGACTTATGCGTTCGGAAGCAGAACGTTTAGCGGGAGCTGCTGTAGCCGCAGAATTCAAAACAAGCAATCCATAGGAAATCCGAGTGTAGTCATATCCTAATCCGCTCGATCTCATCCTGAGTTAAATCATCATCCCGCCGATCATACAATTTGGTGGTTTTCGTTGAAGCATGCGCTGCAATTTGTTGAGCCTTTTCCAACTTGCCATCATTTTCTAAAAATGTAGTGATGCCGGTTGCACGAAAAGTATGATTGCAAGCAGACAATGGCAAACCTGCCGCATTAACTCGTCGCTTAATCATATTCCAAGCCTCATGACGATTGAGTCGATTGCCGTTTTTCGTTAACCAAAGTGGTTCACGCGAACCGATTTCAATATCCCAGGCCTCGATATACTCATCGATGTATTCAACTTCCTTATGATGCACTGGAACATAATGTTCCTTACCGCCTTTTTCGTGCAACCGAAACATCCAACGTTTGCCTTCTGCAAAATAGTCATCCGTATCCATTGCCAGGACAGCACTAATACGAGCAAAACTATAAACCATCGCCCCGATTAACGCACGGTCACGTAATCCAAGCGGCGTTTCAATATCGATGCTATCAATAAGCTGCCTAGTTTGGTCAGGTGTAAGAACCGGCGTCTTTCCGCGTGAGTATGAATACTTCGGGCCTTTGACCGATGCTGCTGGATTTGCATCGATAATTTGATTCATGGCCAAGTAATCGAACATTTTAGTAATTGCTGATAAATGTTGCTTTATGGTTTGCAGAGAACTCGGATGCTGTTCGATATACGCGGCTACCATGAGTGGCCGGATCTCCGATAGCTCCGTAACACCATTCATGGCCATGAAATCCAAATATTTCATTACGGCGCGAGCGTAGGCTTCACGTGTGTTTTTGTTACGGATCGTCGCAAAGAAGAACTCGATGAATTTTTCGGAGGCCTTGGCCCCAGAACCGGCGACTATCAGCGGCAAATTGTCTTGATTTACGATTGAGAGCTGTTTATTTTTCATACAACTGAGTATAGCCTACAATAGCACATAAAGGTAATTATGTTGCACATTAAACCAACTTAATATGTGTGGTAATTGTTGTTTTAGACCTACTGAAACTCTTCACTCACGAACGAACGTGTCACACTTTCCTGTTCCAGCATAGCGCGACACCTTGCGGCTAAACCCTTGTCGTTATGCTAAAATATTCATCAATATTTAAATTTACTGTAAATGCATAGCG